>Ga0209450_10000006_pt1 | contig 209225 bp, 211 predicted proteins | sample FrelakmetLWP11LW_FD_187149 | JGI IMG/M metagenome (GOLD analysis project Ga0209450, IMG submission 187149) | Freshwater lake sediment microbial communities from the University of Notre Dame, USA, for methane emissions studies - LWP11 LW (SPAdes)... | ecosystem: Environmental > Aquatic >... | reverse complement strand
CTGAATCGTAGTATCTAGCTCCGTAATACATCAATCCTGTTTCATTATCTTTTTCTTTCCCAGTGAATTTATAATCAGTTTCAGAAGTGTTAATATCTGTGATTCTTAGGCGGTCTGAGCCAAATGGAAGATAATCGGCGCGTTCGATTACTTTGCCTTGGTCGTCCATGACGACATCAATGCTTCCAAGGTGGTCTGTAAGGAAGTAGGTGGTTGTTTCGGTGTAATTTGGCTCGCCTTTGGCAAAAGGGCTATCTAAAAACAAGAAAGCCATGGTTACAATCACAATAATCGGGAAGGCAGCGACGAATATTTTTCGAGGCTGCATACGAGGGGGTGTTAATGGTTATATCCAATCATTTGCAATTGACATCGCCGCAACAACATATTCTCCTCCGAGATAAAGCAAAAATATACTTAATAATGAGAAATAAAATAATCGATATCCTTTCAATTTAACAAGTATCACAATTTCATATAATACATATAACAAAACTAAACCAAGAATTAAATATTGAATTAAGGAATTTTGAGTATCAAAAAACATTACCCCCAAAATCGCTATTAAAATTGCTATAATTGGGGCAGGAATCAAAAATTTAAATTGAGACTTTGATAATAATTTATTTTTCTTCTTCATAACGATTAATGAAGAAACTAGCAAAAAAATAAGAAATAGTGATATATACCAAAAGTATAAGATAAACTCAAAACCTTCTATTAATAAAAAAAATATTTTCATAATTTCATTCGATTAATATTAAAAACGAATGTCACTCATTTTCTTTATCTGAAAATAAGTTTTTTACAGCGTCTTTTACGGTATCTGCTGCCTTTGTAATTATATCATTTATAATAGCAGGCCCAATGACTTTATTATTAAAATCATCTCGCCATCCACTATTAGTACCATTATTTGCAGAATTCATCATTGATGGAATAGTTTCCCCAAGTCCATTTTCAAAGACACCTTTAACATCAAAATCACTAAAAGATACCGTTGCCCCAGATCCTAACAACAATGAAGTAGAATAGTTATTGCAATTATATTGGTCTCCACTTGAGGTAAGGCTATATTGATCATTCCCGCTTCTTGAATGAGCTTCTAAAATATCATTTATGAATTGAGTATCATTCCCATTTGGTGCCTCAATAACGGCAGTATTATGAACTTTAAGTTCTCCATTTTCATTTAAATCTCCCGTATTATTAAATTCACCGACTAGTTTTCTATCTGTAATATTATTCATTTGTCCACTTAACGTAAATGAAAATGAATTCTCAACACCAAAATCTTGTGGATTATCTGGGGTAATTTTTAAATATGTATGCATTGCAAAACTTAAAAGTGGTAGTGCGACTTCTCTGCCTACTAATTCTACCTTTCCCCCCGTCGGATCCACAAATTTAATAGGATTATTCAGAACATACGCATACTTATTCAATGTCTGTGGATCGCTTAAATCACCTTCCCATGGATCTTCACTTATAAACCTTCCGATTTCTGAATCGTAGTATCTAGCTCCGTAATACATCAATCCTGTTTCATTATCTTTTTCTTTCCCAGTGAATTTATAATCAGTTTCAGAAGTGTTAATATCTGTGATTCTTAGGCGGTCTGAGCCAAATGGGAGATAATCCGCGCGTTCGATTACTTTACCTTGGTCGTCCATAACTACATCAATACTTCCAAGGTGGTCGGTCAGGAAATAAGTGGTAGTTTCGGTGTAATTTGGCTCGCCTTTGGCGAAAGGGCTACTGAAAAACAGCAGGGAAAGGGTCGAAACTACAACAATCGGGAGAGCGACCGCAAGTATGTTGCGAAATCGCATAGGATTGGTGTTAGAATTAAAAAATTACTTTTGACTTATAAGTTTATCAACAATATAAGCTAACTCGGCTCTAGTTAATAATTTTCCAGGATCTGTTAAATCAGCGGGTAAAATACCCATTGAATAAGCAGAATCAAAGTATTTTTTATACCATGGATCTGTATCGCCTGACCATACCTCCGCTCCATATGCCTGTAATGCCATTTTAAGAGCTTCAGAGAGATTTACGGTATTCCCGCCTTTAAAAGTTCCATCAGGATAGCCATTGATGATCTTTTTATCTACACCTTCAGCAACATAAGTCGCATACCATTCGTCCGATTTGAGATCTGAAAACATGTTGAAACCCTGTGGCATAACGAAGGCACTCTCACCATCTTGTGCCTGCATACTTCGCAACCCCTGAAGAATAATTTTTAACGCTTCGGCTCTGTTAACAGGATTTTCAGGTTTAAAACTGCCATCCGGATACCCCCCAATTACTTTCATTTCAACCAGATTTTCAATACTAGTCCTGTAACGATGACCGGAAATATCATTTAAGCCTGAAATGCTTTCAGAACTTGGCAATGGTATATATGTTGTCTTCTTCCCTCCGTTTGTATCTGTTTTAATCGTATTCAATGTGCTTATAAAATTTTGTAGCCCTTGTTCAAAAATATCTGATTCCGCTCCATAGTCGAAATAAAGTTCATATTTATCATCCAAAACTGTAATGCTGACTGTTTTCATAGGCATTCTCCCATTTTTGTATTCGTAAAAAATAATCCATCCTGGCAATCCATCAATCTGCAAGTCTACACTTTTAAAGGTTACCACTGCGTCTTCCGGAAGATAGTTTTTAATATCATAATCAAGCCCATCCTCCAAATCTAGGTCTGTAGCGCCTTCAGCAATGTTGCTGTAATAAAAATCCGCAGATTCAATTTTGTGAGTATTCGTAAGCCCTTTGGCAAGTTTATCTACCCCCAGATAATCAAGAGCAATTCTCCATTCAGACGGAACTTCCAGCGTGTAAGGATATTTACTTACATTAAGAGACTGGAGAGGACTTGGGTCATCAATATCAGAAGAATACATTTTTAAACTTGAAAGAAATGTATTCACTTCTTTTAATACTGCCACCTCATCATTTTTTGGTACCGTATAACTTATAATGACCTCTATGTAACCACGGTCTACGATTATTACATGAGCGGCTCCTTCAGAGGCTTCATTCCAGACATGAAGAGCTTCAGAGCCATCTACTTTCATGATTTGATGATTTTCATAATCATCTTCCTCCATCCTATTTAAAACATCGAGTTTTTCCTGCGCAGTCATATCCAGCTTGAAACCATTTGAAATCATGCCGACACTAATGATTGCTTTCGCGTTATTTTTTTTATATAGGGCAAATCCGTCATCTGACACACTGAAGAACGTCCAGCCATCAGGCACTTTAACAGAAAGTTTTGGATCTGTGCTGTAGCTTAACGCTCCGGAATCCTTAGCCTGATAAAATCTTTTCCATTCCGCACGTAATTTACCTGTAGCCTGTGTATTTGTTTCCCCATCTTCGCCATCATCAGAAGCAAGCCATTTCGCCACCTCAGCGATATGAAGGACACGACCTGAGTTTTCATAGTAACTTGCAACATAACTTGGCACGCCGAGAAATCTACCTTCATCATCAAACATTATTCCTCCCGAATTACCCGCGTCAATATCCGCATCTGTTTTTAAATATTTGAATCCATTAATTTCAGTAAACCCACTGATCTGCCCCTGTGTTGAGCTTATAGTATCGCCTCCCGTACTTGGATATCCCTCAATAGATACCTTATCCCCCACCTCGGGTTCAACGGTACTATCTATTGATATAAATGAAAAAGATGAGAGTTTTGTTCCCCAACTTGGTGTTTCATCAATATTTAAAACAGCTAAGTCTATTTTTTCGTCAAATCTCTTAAGAGTCGCCGTAAACCTGCATTCAGTGACATCTTCCAATTTTTCAATCACACAAACGCTGAACGCATCATATGGCTTATTTTTATCATCATCAAATACAACATGGGCATTAGTCAATACATCACCATCGCTATTTATAATTGTTCCGGAACCAGCGGATTTTAGCTCTACAGTACCATTCAAATATTGTCTAAATCCAAGAATCTGCACTGTAGTATGCACTGAATCTGAGGCCAATGAAATATTTGGTAATAATACTAAACCGAATAGAAATAATGAAAACAAGGATAATTTTAAAATCTTGTTATACATGTTCTTTATAATTTAGGAAATAAATGCGGGTCAAATCCTGGGATGTATAAATTATAAACGGTAAGTTGAGCCTAAATAATGGATTATAGATAATTAAATTCTTTTGGTTATCTATCATCGTTTTTATTATTTCTATTGCATGATTTCAGCTTGAAAGATATTCATTAAACCTTTCTTTGCTTTATTACTTTCATAACCGTATGCTTTAGTAACCAATAAATATACTGCTAGAATCATACCTACAGGGATTAAAATGGTTATATTAAAACCATCACTAAACATTCCCAATAGTAAAATTAGAGTCATAATTCCTGCAAATGAAAACCAAATCATTAAAAAAATGATAACTATTAAGTGTAGCTTAATAATCAAATTAATTTCTGTGCCGTGTTCCCATGGAACAAATTCCCCCTTTATAACTGGTAAAAAGGAATTTCTATAATTTATAATTCTGTTTATCTTAAAAGTATTATTTTCTATTTCCCACTCATATTCATGAGTAGTTTTTTCAAACCTCAAATATTTTTTAGATTCCAATTCTGCGCTTAAAATCGACTTTAATGTGTCAATGGACAAATGGGATCTGAGTGTAATTTTTTTAAAAAAAGCCATTCGTATAATTAAAGTTAGTATTATTCCCCTAAGTTAAGAATATGATTATTGATTATTTTGGCATGCTCTTTAAAAAAATTCACTGTAGCATTGGCCACTTTATCTACTTTTTGTTTAATATTATTAAGATCCTGCTTGATATTTCTTTCAACAATAACATGACTTTGATTAACACCGCCTTTTACATATATAGGAGTACAAAGCCCTGCACCAATTCCTATATCTGACCCTCTCGAACCATCTACCCCAAAATTCGCGGTAATTTCCGGACCAAAAATGACTTTGGTGCCACCTCCTATATAAACACTCTGTCCGCCAGTATCACTCCATGTTTCTGCGTCGGAGTAACCCAATTCTACACCAACCGAAGCATCGTAACCAGCCAATCCGCCAACATTATTGCTGACTACTACACCATATGAACCGTCTGTTGCAAACCCAAATGACACTGTAGATCCACCTTCTACCCCTAAGCCAATATTAAGTGTAAAACTAAAATGATATTCATCTTCTCCAGTTGGATCAATGTATTGCAAGGGATTGTTGATGACATAGTTATAAGCATTAAGATGTTGTGGATTAGATAGATATTTTTTTAATGCAGAATCTTTTGATTCTTTACCATTCTCCGATTTTTTATTTATATAATCAGTTATTACATCTTGTCGTTCATTTTTGTGATTAATAAAATTAGATGGACCCAATAAATTCAAAAACAATGGATCTTCACTTACAAACCTTCCGATTTCCGAATCATAGTATCTAGCTCCGTAATACATCAATCCCGTTTCATCGTCCATTTCTTTGCCTGTAAACTTATACCCCGTCGAGGGACCGGTTGTGGAAGTGATACGTAATCTATCCGAACCGAATGGGAGATAGTCCGCGCGCTCGATCACTTTGCCCTGGTCGTCCATGACGACATCAATGCTTCCAAGGTGGTCGGCTAGGAAATAAGTGGTCGTTTCCGTGTAGTTATTCGCGCCTTTCGCAAAAGGGCTATTGAAAAACAATAGGGAAAGGATTGATACTGCAACAATCGGGAGAGCGACCGCGAATATTGTCCGGAGCCGCATAGTGATTATTGTTAGTGGTGTGTTATTATAAAGTTAGATAGGTGGTTTGTCAATGTATAAAACGATTTATTTGAGAAACAATCCCCTCCTAGAGTAGGAGGGGGCAGGGGTGGTAGATGGTGATATGATATAATGCATTGCTCACCATATACCAACACTGATGACCGACTACAAATTCAACAACAAGGAAATAAAACAGAAGAGACAGAGGTTAAGGAATGAATCTCCAAGAGCCGAACAGCTATTATGGCTTAACCTTAAAGGCAAACAGCTTCATGGCTTCAAGTTCAGGCGCCAATATAGTATAGGGCCTTTTATAGTGGATTTTTATTGTCCGGATTTAAGGCTTGCAATAGAGGTAGACGGGGATTCGCATTTTGAAGAAGGCGCGGAGGAATATGATAAAATAAGAGAGAAATATATAAAAAAATCAGACATTAAATTCCTCCGTTTTACCAATTCCGATATATACCAAAACATGGAAGGGGTATTGGAGGGTATATGTGAGATGATTTTTAGTTTGAAAAAATAATACTTTCTTCACATATACCACCCCTTAACCCCTCCTACATTAGGAGGGGAAAGTGTTTGGTGTATGGCTTGAAAAATAAAAAACAAATCTAAAATCTTTATTAAATCCCCAAATTTCCTTTTAAAGCAGAGGATTTCCTGTTATAATACGAATGGATTAGAAAGCACATCGCAAAAACAAAAACAAATGCCTTGAATAAGCCGAAAAAGACATGTTATTTTGGTTAAGAAATATATTTGACAAAAAACCGTTAATAATGTAGAATACTATCCTTTATTCTCCAATATGAGCAAATTATCCTCAATAGCAGGAAAGATCAAGCAGACGGCCTCTGCCGCGAAGCTGAATATTTCGCGAGCCATGGAAAGGGTGTCTGAAAGAATGTCTGTAATAGACACTCGTGCCGCGATACGCAACGCACTGCTTTTGCTTGTTATAGCTTCCCCTGCCTGTTGTGGAGGAAACGGCGGACATAGTGATGGCGGGCCCGACACTGACACCGATACAGATACAGACACTGATACCGACAATGCGAATTGCGATAATGTGGACTATGATTTTAACTCCATGCCCGCGGCAAAATGTTTTTGCCCCGGTGATGGCGACCAAACAGTAGAAGTTACTGAAGAAGAAATATTGGCAAAATTCACTGATCCTACCACCATTGCCAATCTTAGAAGAATAATCGGTGTAAAGATGAGAATACCTGAAGGGGCATTCCCGAATGAGTGTGTAGTGGCCGCAATGGGACGCGCTAATTTTACACTTGCAGAGGATGAAGACGGTGCTATGTCCGACCCTCAAAACCCTGACCACAAAGTGGTTTCCACAAACGGAGTCGAATTCAGAGTGACCAAAGCTTCGGATCCTTACGGACCTGAAGTAGAACCTGAAAAAGATATAACACTGGAATTCCCGGATTGGTTCGGCACAGTATATAAATGGATAACCGAAGGCACTCCGCATTTCGACATAGTAAAACCGACTATTCTGGATTCTACCGGTGTAAGATATATTACAAATACACTATCCCCTTACGCGGTAAAAAACCGCCCATTCAGTGATTATTCCGTAAACTTTGTACCCGGCAGTACTAATGGATACGATATTAATGATGACGGTGTACTTGTGGAATTGACATTAAAAGATGAAGAACAATCCGCATTCCCAACATGGGTGAAATTCAGTGTTACAGACGGCACCAATAACTACACAATGACGCCCACAGGCGAGTCCGGAAAATACCGTGTGGGAGTATTCGAGAAAAGCGACCTTACGTTCAAAGTCGCGGATAATAATACGGAAGCATCTGAAGAACATACTGCAGAAACCGCTAAAGCCTTCGACCCTACTGTAGACCTGTGTGAAGGTGTTATATGCGAAGATGACGGCAATGTATGCAACGGAGCGGAAGCCTGCGATCCAAGTGATGGTGAATGCAAAAGCTATGACCCTCTGACCTGCGATAATGGCATTGCATGTGACGGAATAGAAACCTGTGACACAACACTAGGCTGTCAGGAAGGAACCCCTGTGGAATGTGGGGATTACGGCGACTGTGCCGAACCCGCCGGAACCTGTGAATGTGACGAAGGTATAGCCGGAGACGCCTGCGACGAATGCGATACCGCCAGCGGCTACGAGGGTACTTTCCCCGACTGCCAGCCAAACCTTTGCTTTGAAGTCGACTGCCCCGATGACGAGGATCTATGCAACGGCACTGAACAATGCAATACTGGCGACGGCTCCTGCGTGCACGTTGACCCTCTTGTCTGCGATGATGCGAATGTTTGTACCGGAGCTGAAACCTGCATCCCTGCGACAGGCTGCACAAACCCACCTGACCTTGTGTGTGATGATGACAATGTATGCAATGGTGTAGAGAGTTGTGATCCATCTACAGGTTGTACAAACCCACCGGACCTTGTGTGTAATGATGGAAATGTATGCAATGGAGTAGAAACCTGTGACGCAGAAACAGGATGTACCAACCCACCGGACCTTGTATGTGATGATGATTTGGCCTGTAATGGAACCGAGACCTGCAATACCACTACAGGATGTACAAATCCTGCGGATGTGAATTGCGGAGACCATGGAGTGTGTGTGGAAACACCCGTTCCCGGTGAATGCGATTGCGATATCGGCTATACCGGCACTGCCTGCGGAGAATGTGATACTGCCGGAGGCTATATACCATCAAACGCCACACCTGGCGATTGTGTGGATGACCCATGCGACCCGGAAGCCTGCAACGACCATGGAACCTGCTCCGTTAGCCCGACTGATGAGGCAGTGTGTGCGTGTGAGGATGGGCATACAGGAGATCATTGTGAAACAGCCCTGCCGCCGGAGATAAGTGGGTTGGGGATTGATTGCAGTAGTACTGGAGGGTATTGTACAACGTTAGAAACATATCCTGTTTCATGGAATTTTGAATATGCGACTTCATTTGATACATCTTTGGAATTAATTAGCGGTTCAACAACGCTGGGGACGTTAGCCCCTGCAAGTGGAGCTTTAACCGGGACTAGTAAAACAATTAATTATACTCTTGGTAATTCAGGACCTGCGACAGTTCGTCTTAATGTCACAACACATGGTCCAGGAGGAGATACTTCTCAATATATAGATATTGTTTATTATTAAGTTTAAATCACAAAAAGAGGCTGAATATTATTCAGCCTCTTTTAAATTATTTTCAGTTCATTAATAATTACACTTACAAATTCTTTTATAAGGTGTGGCTGCAGGTTGTCCACATTCACGAGATGTATCAGTATCATTTTTACATTTCCCAACGGCATCAACTATTGGTGAATAAACAGTACCCCATGTTGCCGTACCCCACCCATAACCTACCCCAATACATATCGGTTCTGTTACCGTCCAATTCGTGTCTGTCGAACAAACTAAAGACATGCCGCTACATACGGATGTACAACTTTGGGTGTATGCTGTAGCTGCTTTCCAACAACTGGTTCCATCATAAAACCCACCACCAGCTGCACATCTTTGACTAAGTGTTAAGCAATCAGTTTTATCAAAATGGCAACTTGTACAAGCAAGAGTTCCACCGGTTCCTGACATTACACTGGCACAACTGTTAGCACCAACACCTCCGTCACATTCTTCATCAAGTGCTGTCTGGATAATCCCATCTCCACAATATCCAGCCACCGCCATAGTTTTTATTATTGCATTTTTTGTAACAAGGTTAGTGTCTTTATCGTGAGTTTCAATAGTTAAATTATATGTTGTATCTGGAGCTAAGATACATGTTTTTGTAAATGCAGTAATGCCATTGGCTTGGCATACTGGCGTAGTAACTCCAATTTGAATTTTAAAATTGAATGTTGGGCTAACAAATGCACAAGGTGGATAAACAGTCCAAATAAAATTTGCTGAAGTATACGGAATATTGTTTAAGTCGGTCGGGGAAGTTAAAACTATTGCCGGCGTACCGGTACAGGTCGACTCACACCCACCACCTGTTAAAGCCGTATAACCAATGTCACAAGTACATTGATTTGCTAAACCCGAATCTATACAGCCAATAGTTCCATCACAAACTTCTTCACCTGCAACAACATAATCATCACCGCAAGTAGGTTCACAGGCATCTCCGACTTTTTTATAATGTTCATCGCATGCCCAAACGTCACAACCGGAAATCGGATGAGAATTTGGAGGATTACTACCAGCAGGACAAAGTGCACAGCTAGTGCCATCACCATCTAACTGATATCCCGCATTACATGAAATATCACAAGAAATTGCGGCAATTTCAGGTTCAGTAGGCCAATGACTGTCTGTACAAATCAGATTTTTAACACATGTGCCATTATCTATAACATCGGGAACGGTTACAATTTGTGAAGACCCGTTAGTACAATCCCCTTCCAAATCAATTAATTCAAAAGTCGCCTCTGCAACAGGTATACCTAAAGTAGTTGGCAATGCTGTGACTTTCCACTCATGAGAACCAGCTATCAAATCAGCAGCGGATGGAGTGTAAGTGGTTTCTGGTACATTTTCAAAAGTACCATCCAATTCAAAAGTATATTCTTCTATTAATGCTTCATCACAATCACCAGATAGCGACCAGCTATATGAAGAAGGCACTTCAGTAACACTGGTGTCATTTGCGGGATAAAGCAAATTTATAGCACATGTACCTGTATCATCTGCTGTTTCATCTTCTTCCCCCTCCGCGCCATATATCTCCTGCTCTGTCATAGTTTCTCCGGATTTTATATCTACGGGTATGGAGAAACCTGATTTATAGTTTTCACCATATTCAAATCGGAAGACGACGGTTTTACCGGCTAAAGAAGTAATATCACAAGTGTAGTCCTCTGTTCCGGCAACCGGACAAATAAAGCCAGTGTATACTGGTTCTTCATTATCGGAATATTCATAGGCTTTTATGTAATCTACAATGAAGCCATCTCCTTCCGGTACATCGTAATACGTATTTATATTTGCTATTGTAATGTTTACATTAGCAGTCAAAGGCGGGGATTTTATCTTTAAAATCCTTGGAGAAATGTTGTTGTTTAGATTTTTAGTGTAATAACCTTCAATCTCATTCAAAATAAGTTCCGGGGTATCGGTTGTTATTTGGGTAAGCCCTGAACCGGTTATATTATAAGATTTTGGAGCATCCGACGCTATCAATCCTGTCGATGACAAACCTGTATCATCCGGATTGAATAAAGCAGTGTCCTCTCCCGGTATCAACCCTCTGCCTACAACTTCACCGGATAGTACTACTAATCTGTTATTTTCATCTAGCCCGAATTCCGTACCACGCACGCCTGCGATGGCGGTAGTGGTCTCAACATTAAATTCGGAACTTGATGCGAGGCGGGCTACTTTGTTCCATATTTTTCCGCTGAGAAGCTTGATGCGGATTTTTGTTATCAGATTATCGGAATCGTTTTCTTCGACTTTGGAATCTGTTTTTATTTCAAGTACGCTTGCCTCGGTGAGATGAGTAATCGAACCGTCTGAGAAATAGATATCAACACTGCCTCCTGCACCGGTTGTAATTGTCTGACCGGGATAAACTATTCCGGTAGGAGGGACACCATCGACTGCAACTTCACCATTCACGTTCTGCAACGTCGCGGTAATGGCCAGATGATCCGGACTGTAAGGCAAATTGTCGCCGTCGTTCACAACAAAGTTCGGGCCGTCGTAGGCGCGGATAAGGCTTGGCAGATGATAGCCTTTGCCGAGATTGTTAACTGTTTTCGCGTTCCATGAGCCGTCGGAATCCTGCACTATGCCGGCTACTTCAAAATATCTTCCGTCCCTGCTTACACCATAAACATAACGTGAACCGGTGCGGGGGTCTGTCGGGACTTCGGAAAGATAGCGTTTTGTAAGGAGGTCGTTATCTATCATGCCCTGCATAAAGGCGGCAGTATCACAATCATGGGCGTATGTAGCATCAGCGTAAAAACAGTTAAGGTTCATATTCCCGCCCTTTGCCGGAACCGGATAACTGTCGAAATGGTCGCGCTTGTATTGCTCGAGGGAATTTGAAATCGCGATAAGATCATCCAAAACCTTATCATTCATCGAGCGTACTTTTGCCTTCTGTATGCCAATATACGCGGCACCGCTTAGGATGCCGATTATGATGATGACGATTATTAATTCTATTAAGCTAAAACCCTTTTTAGTTTTTGATAATTTCATAATTTTAGTTTTTTATTTTTCCCGCCACAGGCGGACTTACAGCATTTTTTAGTATCGCTGGTTATTTTATCACATTTTGGTTTATAAAAACAATTTTTAGATGTTATGGATAATTAAAATCTGTTGGGTGGATAAATGGCCTCGCACGTTGGTTGGGGGTATGGTCTCGCACGTTAGAAAACGTGCTCTGCCATACATGCTGGAAAACGTGCTCTGCCCTATTTGAATAATTGTTCGATTAATTCATCATTTTTGTATTGATATGGACGCTTGCTCCATTTTTCCGATAATTCGGCCTTGACCGGATTATTCGTTATGTAATTGATGGTTGAATATAATTGTTTGCCTGTGTGAATAATTTCATCACGGAATCTTTTTTGCCATAGGTCTCCAATATGAATATACCGCGAGAATGTGCCTTTTATGGATTTTATAAAATCGGAAACATCATATTCATGTATCATACCGCAATTACATGCCGTATGCATTATTTGATTATCCGATTCCCCCGGTTTTCGGCAGAGCACGTTTTCTAACGTGCGAGGCTGAAAACCCAACGTGCGATGACAAAAACCCTCAATTATCGGCTCTGTTTTACATAAAATATGTACATGATCCGGCATAATACAGAATTGATATATGATGTGATTTTTAATAACGCCCGCGTTTAATATAATTTCATGTAATAATCCGGCATTTTTCTCGTCATCAAAAAACCATTCCCGATTCAAGACATTAAAAGTTATATGATACGGGTGGGCGCATTGATATATACGCTGTTGCGTCATTACTCCTTATTTATAAAATATTCACCCGCTTCGATAAACCTGCCCAACGCGTTACAATATTTTGCCGAATCTTCGGCATCCTCACAATGCATATGATATCTCTTTTTAAATAACACGATTTTGGATACAACACGCTTGATATCCTGAGCTGTTATCACGTCTTCAATATCCGTTTTTCCCAATAACTCCTTCATATATACAAGCTGGACTTTTGCCCAGAAACATCTTGCGTCAGATTCGTCTTTACTGGAACAGATTATGTCTTTTCTAAGCTTTAAGTATGAATAATACTTTTCAAGTTCCGCGTTTGTATCCTCATCATCTGATCCGGTTTCGAGATGTCTGTAATAAGGATTGGCATTATCTCCATATCCACCGCCAATAATATTGAATATCTGCTCGGCTTTCGTGACATTAACCGTTTCAGATCTTATATCTTCCCTGTTGCCAAGATTGTCTTCGGAATAATAATAAATCTGATAAGTCCCCGGCAATGGGAAGACTATTGAATCACCGATTTTCCAATTGAAATCGTTATACTCATAATCTGCCTGAGTTTTCATTTCATCTTGTCCGCCAATGGCATAATAAACATTTTTTATACCTGAATGCGGATCGTATGCGTCCAGCAAAACTGTATTGTTCACGATTTGCATTACCGTTGTCTGTGGCGCGTCCAGATCTATCTGGAACTTAAAATGAGAGGTTTGACTGGCGGTATTACCCGCGTAGTCGACAGGCGTGATGTGCAAAAACCAGTTACCGGTACCAAGGGATTCATCCGCGGGGACTATTAACTGATTTCCCTCCATCCAGCGATAACGGCTATCCATAGAAGTATCTGGATTTTGATCTATGTAATAATAGAAACCCTGCACGCCGGAAAGGTCATTTGGAATATCCCAATTAAAATCAGGATTTGTATTGGCATACCAGCTTGAGGACTCCGGGTGTGTTGATGAGGTAACGTTACTTATATCTTCCGGACCGGTTGTGTCTATTAAGAGTTTAACCTCATTACTCCATCCGCTCTGATGTTCCATTTTATCAATCGCGGACACTTGGGCGGTATACTGACCATCCTCCCAAGTTTGCTGATAGTAATTCTGATTGCCGAGCTCGGTATTTTCACCATTGATTCTAACCAGATATTTTTCAGGTCCGCTACCATCATCCAAAGGCGAAGTCCAAATTACGCTTTTTACAGGATCAGAAGACCAGTGATTATTAGTTCCGCCCATAAGAACGGGAGCTTCAGGAGCCTCGAAATCAAGCAAAACCGATGTGCAAGCGGTTTGACTGATATTACCGGCCAGGTCTTCGGCCATCACGCATACCATATGCTCACCTGCAGTATCGAAATGGACGTCTATCTCTTTCATAAAGCCGATAAAATTCCATATGCCTCCATCTGTCTGATACGAATATCCCTTTAGATTATTTTCCTCAACATCAGGCCAGCTTATTTTCCAGTCTCGGCTATTAGACCAAATGGCGCTTAGAATTGTCGCGTCGGCAACGAGTATTGGTGTTGTTGGCGTAGTGATATCATCGGCAAATAATGAGGCCCTGTAACTATTATTAGACTCATTGGACTCTGAAATGCTGTTATTCGGATCCAGCTCGATTGCTATATCCTGTACTCCAAAATCAGGTATCCATTCAAATGCTGTTAATGCACTGCCGCCTCTTACTACGGATAAGGCTTTTGTATCAAGAACACTTCCGCTGACTTTAAATACGACTGCAACGTCGTTTAAATCCGTACCGCCATAATTGTGAGCCAGGACAGCTATTGTCACAGCCTGATTTTCGACAAGGCCGCTCGGTGTAATTGAAATATCGGATGGGTTTATGGCCAAATCCGGAGTTGAAGAAAGCACTGTCACATTTCTTTCCCAGTTTGAGCTAAGACCATCCGTATTTTGAGCAACTACAGCCATACTATAATCTCCGACTGATGACGGGGCCGTAAGATCTGCCAAATACTTTCCGGACGCATCGTCGTAATTCATTTGATAGCCAGAGCCGTTTATTATCGCGGTAACTGAAATCCCGACTTCATCCTCGATATTCGCTTCCACAGCAAATGTTTCATTTGTGTAAAGGATTTCTTTTGTCGTGACTTCAATAATATCCGGCGGATTAACGTTGCCGACATTGAAAGAAAATGATGATGAGTTATTAGTTTCATCGATTTCCTGGACGATATTGGCGGAGTCGATTTCAGCTCCCAGAATATGTGCCCCTGAGAGAGCATCCCAACTAATAACAGGCAGTGTTATCTCTGATTTAGGTGAGAGAGTGACAGTTTCGGTTAATATATTCTGACTATCCAATTTAATCTCGACGGGGATATCTGTAGCGGTTATAAAGCCATTATTTCGCACTGTGATGCCGAATTCCGCAGTGTCGTTATTTGTAAGACTGGCCGGACTGATTAGCGGAATATCAACGGCAAGATCTGCCAGATTACGATTAACAATCAAAACTCCCGGCATACGCGCCGCCAAATCGCTGATATTAATCGCGGTTATCTGGAATGGATAAGAGCCAATCGGCAACAGCCCAGAATAAGAGTATTTGATGCCATCCAAACTTGTCATGACATAATCCGATCCATTTATATTAATGGTGACATTTTTGATTTCCTGATCGCCGAGCACATCTACTGAAATCTCAAATGACTGATTCTCCAGAACATCTTCGGTTATAGAAAGATTGGAGAGTTGTGGTGGCAGTGTGTAAGGAACAATAAAGTTATAGATGGCTGTGTTATCACTTTCATTCGTTTCAGCTAATACATTCTGAGGATCCAATGTAACGGACAGCTCATGCGTTCCGCCCGTAGCCTGCCACCCATTCCAATTGATAGTGGAGATACTGCCGGACTTAATTAAATTACTTTCACTGTATACTTCATTATCATCTAATTTGATCAATATGGGAGTATCAGCATCAGAACCGCCATTATTGTGGAGGTTGATTTGGAATTCAGGCGTTTCAAGCGCCAGAATGTTATCTCCCGTTACTGAAATGTCGGATTGAGTTACATATGGGTTAGGTCTTGAATCGACAATTCCTATCTGTCTTTCGATTATACTGGTCAAACCGGCATGGTCTCGTGCTGTCAGACTGATGGATTGACTGCCCAAATTGGATGGCGCCGTTAAACTGACTGAATACCAATTATCCGCACCCGCCTCAAGAGCGAATTCCTGACCAAGCCACTGCGCGGTTACCGCGGACATGCTTATATCATCCGTCACCTTCGCGCCGACTTCAAATTGCTGATCCGCGCCGGTATATTCCGGAATATTTATTTCTTCAAAAACAGGAGGAGTGGAATCTGAAGTCTGATAATTATAAACAAACACATTATTATCTTCATCACTTTCGGCGATAAGATTTTGAGGGTCGATTGTTACAGTTAACGCATTGTCGCCCGGCGCGGGCAAAGTAAATGACGTATTGATTACCGCTGTTCCGCCTGCAGGAATATTAAGATTGTGAGTTTCTGCTGTAATATGACTGATTTGAACTTCCGCGTCAGCCGACTGAGTGCCTGCATTACCAAGGACGATGGTCACATCCGTATTCTGCCCTGACAAAAGAGGAGAGGACGGATTGAATATCACGCTTTCGGTAAATAATTCCGCGCCATTGTAAGTGACTTTAACCGGAGTGATAGATTCGGACGTAAGACCGCTTTCATCTCGCGCGGTGATGATAAGATCATGGTCGCCCGCGGAAGGCGCGATCAATGATCCGGTGTAAGAATTATCTTCACCAGCTATCATAACAACAGAATTTCCGTTTAAATCCGCCGTGACTTCTTCGATAGCCGTATTGTCGTAAACAGTAGCGCCAATGCTTACATTCTGGCCGGATGAAGGCTGAACTGGATTCAATGTGATATCGGCAATTGTCGGCGGAGTCGTGTCGGTAATCCTGTACAGAAGGCTTATATCCTGAACTTTCAGGACATTACCTCCATCCGCGCGGAATCTTAATGGAACCAAAACCTTTCCGTCTGTTTCCGGATTATTTGAACCAATGTAATCATTGATCGCGGAGGCAAAATTACCCGTTATCTGGTCGCTTTCCATATCACCTGCGTACTGCCAATCCAAATCTCCGTCATCGGTCGCGTCGAGAGATGGGTTTATGATAAATGGCTTACGGAAGACTTCGAAAGTGCCTTTTTTAATTTTCGTAGCGGGGGAATTATCTCCATCCGTTGCGGTAATCGTATAAGAGTGACTACCAACACTTTGAGGCCCCATACGCACCACATAAAAGCCGTTTTCAATATTAATGTTTTGAGGTTCGCCATTTAAATGGAACAGCATTTCGCCAATTCCACTCGTATCTATCGCCTTCCAGCTTATTTTAATTGGTTCGGTTTCATCGATAGAGCCGTCCATATCAGCTCCATCGCCCTCTTCGATTAAAAGATTGGTGATTGCTGGGCCGACGGTATCGCTATCGAGAACTGTAAAGGATTGGGTTGAAGTTTGAGTGGTATTATTATCAAAATCAGTAACTTTTCCATAGTATTGGACTGTCGTGCCTTCCTGATAAGATGGCAGGTCCAAGAAGCCAATTTCCGCGGCAATGGGATCATATGGCAAGATGCTTATAGCACCACCATTGCAAAGAAACCATCCAGATTTTATATCGCTTTGCCATCCTGATCCATCGTTCCAATAAAAGGATCTATTCACAGCTCTTTGGCTATTATCGTTACACAAGAAATATAGCTGAGCACTTTCGTTTTCATAAACAGGCTTATCATAGGCTTGAATATCAACAGTTGCTGTGGGCGCTTCGGATGGATATTCATGCATTTGAAAATATTCAGTGTAATAATGTGTCCAATCCGGTGAAGAATTGCCTTTTAGGAAAACCTCAATTCTATATTGACCCACTTGTGTCAGGGCACTCCATCCGTAATATCCGGCATACCATGAGTAACCAGTAAAGATGCTCAAGTAACCTTCAGATGTCCAACCATCAGGAGCATAAACAACCCATTTAACTTGTCCATTTTCTGTTAAATTGCCAATACGAAGCCAGCTGTAAACAGCCTCCCCTGCAGAAAACGATGAAGAATGGCGCGGCGGGTTTGCCCAATCCGTCGAACTTGTCATATAGTGATCCAAAATTGTGTAATTCGTTGCCATTACACCCATATTTTCTTCCAAATCTACTGGCTCACCTTCGCCCCCTCCTGCGGAAACCGTTTCAAATATTTCAATTTTAGGCTGAACAAATTCTTCGACTGGCTCCTCCTCAACACCTTCTTCCGGAGACGCAAGATCTTGCGTCTCTACATCATTCGGTGTTTCGGATTGGACGGACAGGGTTTCAAGAACATCCATTCCCCGTTGCGCGTGTAACGTTACCTGCGCGCTGTCCACGACCGCATCTTTGGCAATTGCAAGATTCAGGATGTAATCGGTTCCGGTTCCGAAATCCAAAGTTTGGGACAAACTTCCGTCGGCAAACTGATTGATGGCAAGACTGCTCTCGTCGGCGACTGTAAGCGTTATTTGAGTGGTTCCTTCCGCGCCGGAGCTGTCTATTCCAGTGAGCATTATCTGATGAGTGCCTAGGCTCAATGTTGTGGTAACTGAACTGCCAACACCAAGTTCTCCATCAATATTTGATGACCAGGTGAAGGTATCCGCGCCGCTACCGGTTAGGGTTACGGATTTGCCGACAGGCAATACGGTGCCGTCTGCCGGACTGATGATAGTCACATTTGGCGGCGCGAGGGTTACTGTGACACGGACTTCACTCTTTGCTGTCAGGCCATCACTATCAGATGCCGTCATTGTAATTATATGTTCGCCAAGACTGAGGTTGTTTTTGCTGAAATTCTTACCGGTTCCGATTTGCCCATCTATACTGGATGACCAAGTGATATTCGCGGTAGGCAATATACCATCCTCCGAATCTGTAGCCATTCCGTAAAAATGCACATCCTTGCCTTGTTCAAATTTACCGCCGTCGGACGGGAACAGGATAGATACCTGAGGCGCTTTTAATGGGTTGATTTTTATGCTGGTTTCCGCGGATGACTTCCAGTTATCGCTATCCGTCGCCTCAAGGCGGATTGTATGAGTGCCTATCGTTAAATTGCTGAGCGTGAGTAATGTTCCTGTTCCGAGAACGCCATCCAGGCTGGATGTCCAAACAAGGTTATTACCTGACAAAACTCCATCCTGATCGTCATTAGCACTGCCTTCCAGGGTTATATTTGCTCCGAATTTAAATTGCTGACCGCCTGCAGGCTGGAGAATATTTACGGTTGGAATACCCACATAAACATTCAGATTGATTGAGGTAGAGCCTTCCATGCCTTTACTGTCTACGGCCGTCAATGTGATTAAATGCCAACCGGCTGAGAGGTTGCCTACTGTAACACTTTCGCCTTCGCCAAGATAACCGTCACGGTCGGATGACCAAGTGAGACTCTCAGGCGGTATCACACCATCCTGCAAGTCCGTGGCATTACCAACGAGTGTCACTTGTTCTTCCAAATCAATTTGAGTCTGGCTGACAGGTGAAGTAATTATAGGTTGAGGAGAAGTATTTTTTACGGAAATATTAATTTCTTTTGACGCCTTAAGACCGTCGCTATCCACGATCATCGCTGTGATTTTATGATTGCCCTCGCTTAATAATCTGCTAAATGAAGTCGATTGGCTGAGCATTCCATCTATATTAGATGACCATATTATCCGGCTGCTTATATCACCTTCCTGCGGATCTGAGGCAGATCCGGTAAATTGAACTACCGTACCTTCAACTATAACCGCATCAAGCCCGGGTGAAGTAACTGTAAGCGTTGGTGTGCCTGTTTCGACAGTAATATTTATATTTGCCGTATTCTCATTACCATTACTATCAATGGCAGATAACATGATTGTATGATTGCCTTCGGAAAGCTGAATATTAATTTCTACTCCACTGCCTAATTGGCCATCAATACTGGAGCTCCAAGTTAGCGATGAACCACTAAGGGTGCCATCTTCGTTATCCTCCGCCTGACCAATGAATTTGTAGGCAAGCTCTTTGGAAAGATGCCCGCCATCTATCGGATATTTAATTCTAGGAAGCGGTGTACCTTGGGGGCGTACATATAAATTGAATGTTTTTGTGCCTGAAACCCCGTGAGATCCCATAACCTCCAATGTAATCTGGTGGTCATCTTCACTCAGCGAATTAACTGTGAGCTTCCTCCCTGTTCCAAGATTTCCGTCGATATTAGAACTCCATTCAAAACTACTGTCATTTTCAATGGCACCTGTAATCGGATCATTTCCAGCTGCCTCAAATGTAATACCATCCGGATGTACTATAGAACCAGCAACAGGGCTTATTAAAGTGATTGCCGGGTGCGGGTCAAATACCTGGATCACCGCGCGGGACTGATTATTCGCCTCGCTCATTTCATGAATGGCGTCCAATGGATCTGCCACGGCATATATGGAATGGATTCCCGTAATTCCGGGTAAAGTGTAACTGAAAGATTTCGTAACCCCCTGCCAGCTCGCAATCTGAAAAATAGTTTTTTCATCAATCGCGTGAATTGTTTTCTGTCCGCCATCGGAAATAACCTCGTCATAAACTTTTAATTTTACATCCGACGCGTCTTTCGTTCCGGCATTGAATACCTGAACATCAAAAGTTATAGGGCTGGCCGCTACATACTTATCGCTTTCTGTAATAACCCCGCTTAATTCAATATCCGGTCCTGCAGCAGTTACCGTTCCGCCATATAAATATGTATCTTCACCACTTTGAACAGTTTCCAAATTATCAATTGCCGAATACAGGATATTACCCTGCTCACCCGTTAACTTACCTATGATTTCCGGTTCGCTCTGCTGAAGTGAAGCTCCGCCTCTGTAACTGCAAGTTGCCTGACCTGAAAAAGAAACGCATGGCCTTGAACCCAGATCCTGATAAGCCTGGCCATTCCAATAACTCCGGTCAAAAACATGGTCTATGCCGAAATCCGATAGATCCTCCGAATCCACGATATGCGCGTAAGGCAGTTCAGGATTCAATTTTACCTGTTCCTTGTACCACTGAGCCGCGGAAATGGCCGCGTAAATAGAACGGAGTTTTTTGAATCTTGGGTCGGCATCAGTCCCAGTGTTATTTAATTCCGGAATTGTGAAATCAAGCGCTCTGGATTTGACCGCGTTCTCAATATGCAATTTATGGGTTGCCAGTCTCTGCGTTAAATCGTTATATGCCCCACTACTTAAATCCAAGCCGCTTAAATCAATAGCAGGTTCACGCATCCACCAGCCTGCATCGATATCCAGCTCGATATCTTCCAGGAAAAACTCATTACCGGTTTGTGTTGCATTTATATTGCCCGGAATAATCGTCGCCGCAATTGTCCATGTCGGAAATCTATTAAAACCCTTTGCAGAAAGTTCAGGCCAGTAAGGACTGGATTTAACTAAATTAATCCAATCCGAATTAGAATCAAACGCGGTACTCGCACTAAAAAGATCGAATTTCATAGCCACATCAGCCTTCAAAAACGCGTCCGCGATATCTGTCTGTTCAAAAGGATCCGGCACACGGGCACTGCCTTTAAACCCGCTTCCATCCGATACTATATCGAGTGATATATAATGCTTATAATTCGGCACTGCCAAAGCCTGCAAAAAGATTTTTGTCTGCTCGGATTTCGCGTTATTTAAATCTATAACCTCATCGCCCGCCTGCGCTTCTTTGCCCTTGATTACAAATTTGATCTGATCTGTATTAGGGTCGATTTTAATCCCACCAAGTTCAGCATTGGTGAGGTCGATGCCACCGAGATCTTCCATTGCAGATAGCGGAACTTTATATTCGTTATTGGTCAGATCTGAATCCTTAGGAATATTCCTTATTACAAGTTTGCCGATTGGGTTGTTGCCATAAAGGAAATTCTCTTTAAAAGACTTTAGCTTTACCAGAACATCTTCTCCTGACGCAATATTGTCCAAATCCACACATCCTTTAGCGTAATTACTTCCATTCGGCAAAAAACAGACTTCGCCATTGGTGGAAGTAGTGTCACCGATGTTTTTAACTTTTATACTGGCGTTGTAAAGAATATAGTCACTGAAAATTAGCCTGTCTTTTTCTTCATAACTGAATTTAAAATCGCTGTCGATGATGAATTTAAGATCCGGTTTTGGATCCTGATTGGCTGATTCCCATTTAACGGCATCTGCCCAGATAACCAAGTTTTTTTCGTCATAAATAGCGACACCATCTTTATCCTTTTTCAAACATTCCTCTCCATTCTTGCAATACATCTCATTAGTAACTTCATCGACCAATCTTACTGCACCTTTTGGACCCTTTTCAAAAGTATATTCTCCCAAAAAAGCCCATTTGCCCTGACTATCGGACTGGTTAATGATTTTTTCGGTTCTTCCTGTGCTGTGATAGATATAATATTTCGCCTTTTCCGTTACATCTTTTCCTTCTACTGTGTATGTCGGGATATACGCGTAAACTTTGTATTTGCCAGCTTCCGGCAGATTTCCCGTCCACCATGCCCAGTTATCCCACTTGTTTTCCGGCTCAAGCATGGCGTTGGTATAGAGGGCGCTACCCCCTTCAGCAATTTCTTTTCCCTTATCTTTCTGAATAACCCAGCGTGAACCTGTTTTATTAAAGTCAAAAAAGGACTGATCCTCGTTATCCACTTTCTGCTTTGATTCCCAAAGCCATTCGCTGGATGTACCATTCGTATTCGATGCCCATGGATCGCTTTTTACTTCATCATCCCCGTCGTCTGTACTACCCCACCAGCCCATTGGGTCAGTGATAATGGGTATTTCTTCCAAATCATCACCATTTTTCTCATAAATTATTTTTTTAACATCAAAATGGAGATGGGTTGCGTATGTGATTGGTCCACCAGTACCACCTTCAACACCTATAGCATCACCCGCTTGTACATCTGTTTCTTCTGCAAAAGAACTCGGATCTTTTAAATGAGCATATCTAGTGTAATATTCATATCTAATAATATTATTCTGTAAATCGTCATTTGAAACATCAAGATTATGGCCAAGTATTAAATAATTTCCATAAAATCTATTTGGATCACTGGTATCAGTTGTATTTGAGTGATTTTCAATAACTCTGCCATTAGCAGTAGCTAAAATATTATTACTGGTTCTACTAACACAATTTTTTATAGATAAGTCCCATCCATTATGACCATCATAGGCATTATAACCAGCATACACACTGGAACTTTCAGCGTCAGCAGAAGGTAAAATTTTTCCGGAAAACAGCACTATTTCCTGATTGTTCGAATAATTAGGGCTGCTATGATCAACAAAGCTAGTAATACCACAAAAATTATCTCTGTCATTTTTGTCATAGGCAGATTTTAAAAAATCATCACTTTTGGGTTCAATTATTTCCGTAGTTTGAGCAACAGCGGATTCACTTTTTTTGGCTTCCATTAAAGAAACAGGCAATCCAAACCATTTGTCATAGATACTGAAAAAAGAACCTTCCTCAAAAGACATCCAGTGTTTATATTGCTGTTCGGAATTGGCCAAATTATGTAATAGATTTTTTAAGTCTGCGGAAGTATTAATCCCGTTAAATGTATAATCTAATTGGATAAAGAATAAAGGTGTATTCTGGCTATCTTCTTTTGCAAGATTTTCAGCTTGAATATCACTCAACCCCGGTATTTTATAATAAGAATTCTTTAGAAGATTTTCATAATTTTCACGAGTAACACCAAAAATATTATCAATTTTATCTTTAGTTAAATTAGGGTTAGTAACTGCTTCATCAACTAATTCTAACACAACCAGTACAACTCTAGGATTATCGAGACCATTATATGTAATCATTCCATCCCCTTTTAAACTGGATTCTATTAGAGAAGAAGGGGTATATTCTTTTCCTGTTTTACTATCTATAAAAATACCCTTTAAAATCCCAGATTGCTTTCCCAAAAAAGCTTGAATTTTTTCTTCATCATAAGTCCATTTCATAATTTTTTCCAAAATCATATCAGCAGTTACTTCCGTTGGTACTGGTAGTGTGCTTCCCATATCTTCATTCAAATTATTATCATCTTTCATATTATCATCTCCACTTTCATCTTGTCCAATAGTGTCTCCGTTTTCGGTGTCTTCATCCGCATTTGCTTCCGGAATTATATTTTCGCTCGTTCCAAACCCAATCCTCCCATACCCAAAAGAATAATCTTTGCCTTCGGTCCCCAAATCCACAGTATTCTGATATAACTGCTGGGCTATCAGGTTTGGGCTAAGGGATTGGTTTTTGGACATAAGCAAACCCGCTATGCCCGCGATATGAGGTGCAGCGGCGGATGTGCCGGTTTGGGAGCGGTAACTGCCGAGAGCTAGGCCGTAAATGCTTACACCTGGGGCGGAAATATCTATGTAACTGCCGTAGTTGGAGCCGGACCATCTTTCATCGTTCTGGGTTGTGGCAGCTACGCCGATCACATTTGGGTACGCGGCGGGGTAAAGCGGTGAACTTATGCCCTGGTTGCCTCCTGCGGCGATAATCAGGACTCCTTTTGACTGCGCGTAACTGACAGCATCTTGCAAAATCTGTGAATAGGCATAACCGCCTATACTGAGGTTGATAATATCCGCGCCGTTATCCGCCGCCCAGACAATGCCATTTGCAACGTCGGCATAGGTGCCTATTCCATTCTGATTCATAACTTTTACAGGCATTATGGAGCAATTTTGGCATATGCCGGCTATACCGGTAGTATTATTGGTATTTGCGGCAATTAACCCAGACACAAAGGTGCCGTGGCCGTGATCATCCTGCGGGTCGCTGTCGTCGTTTATAAAATCATAGCCCGCGACAATGTTTTTTGGCCTGTCGGGATGTGAAAAATCAATACCCGTATCAAGTACGGCAATTACAACCCCCGCATTGCCCATAGTTTCACTCCAAATCTCTTCTACGCCGATTTTAGCAAGCGACCATTGCTCGGAATAACTGGGGTCATTTACGCTTTGAATACTCATTAAATAGTTTGGCTCTATGTACTGCACCGCCGGGTCGTTTTCCAAATTTTCAATTGTTTTTGTGATATTTTCCGGCTGGATCGCCTCTTCCGTCACCACTTTCCCGATATTCATCTTCTGAAGCGGATCCCTGTTTACCCTTTCCTGCTCAAGATCCATCACTTCCCTGAACTCCTGCTTTTCAGCAAATGTAGCTTCATCTTTATATTTAACTATAAATTCATCCGCAACTGCCTGCGCGCCTGATTCGGTTGTGATTAACTCATCTGCTTTTGTGTTGGGTACAACAAAAAACAAACATGATAAGGCGATTAAAATTATGTTCGGGATAAGGCGGAAACGTGAAGGTTGTGACATGCGGTGGTTGTTAAAAAATAACTAAACTTCGGGAGTTAAAGTTATTTTTTATTTGGGTTTTTGCTTACATTTTTTACACAAAACAACCAAACCTTTTTATTTTTGCTTTTGGTTTTGCCGCCTCATAATTGAATTATAACATTTTTTTATTAAATTTTCCTAAATTGTTTCATTACATAAAACCCACCAAATAAAATAATAACTAATCGGGTGGACAAACTTTTGGGAGGCGTAACTCGTAGCAAAGTACGGAGCCGCATGGATCTGTGGTGTTAGTGGTTTGTTATTATAGAGATAAATTGGAATTTGTCAAGATATAAAACAATTTTCCAATAAACAATCCCCTCCTTGGCAAGGAGGGGTGCTGGGGTGGTCCTGCGGAATATGGTATAAAACCATCTCACTCTGTTCTACAGACCACCCCCTATATCCCCCTCCTCAAACGAGGAGGGGACTTGTTTTAAAACAATCATCATTCCCATTTGCCAAATCCCTGTTTTTTCCTTACACTAAAGCCATAAAATAACTTTAATCATATGACAGGAAAATTGATTAAACTATTAATCGTCGTCGTGGCGCTATATCTTCTTATGAAGATACCTTATGTAAACAATGTTATGAATAACATAAAAGCGGATATTTTTGAAAAGCGCGACAATGTTGTGAATGAGTATGAAAGAGTGAAAGATAAGGTGACACAGACAAAACAAAAAGTCGATGATACCGTAAATACTGTCGAAAATACTGTTGATAAGGTAGGTGAAACTGTAGATAAAGTGGGCGAGGCGGCCGATAAAGTGGGCGACCTTTTTGGTGGGGATGAGGAAAAGACCGATAAAGTCACATGTACCGAGGCAGAAAAAGCCGCCGAAATGTGCACAATGGATTACACTCCGGTCTGCGGTGATGATGGCGCTACATACGGAAATAAATGCCAGGCGTGCGCGAGTAAAAAGATCGAGACTTACGTGCCGGGCGAATGCGTTACCGAGTGATTCTCTGAAAACTTGAAATATTTTGTTCCCGTTATCCCCGAAGGCGATGATTATAATCGTCGCCTTCTTTGAAGGCGCGATTCGCGAATCGCGCCTTCGGGAATCGGGTTTATTTGTTTTTCAAGTTTTCAAAAATTACCCCTCCAACAGCACCAAACTCAACGCCGAGATTGCGGCGGTTTCGGTGCGAAGTATTCTGGGGCCGAAGGTGAATGGTTTCACTTTGGATTTTTCCGCGAGCGAGACTTCTTTTTCCGTTAAACCGCCTTCGGGGCCTATCACTATCTGAACCTTATTTCCCTTATAAACCTCATCACCGTAATCGGAAAGGAATTTTTTGTTCTCGAACTCATAGGCTATGTAACCGTTGGATAATTTTCCGATAACATCAATATAATTCACAGGATGATGTATTTCCGGTATGCGCAGGCGCCCGCTTTGTTCCGTGGCTTCCATGGCTATCGCCTGGAGTCTTTCAAACTTGGCCATCCTTTGGCGCTCGGTGCGCTCGGTTATAAGCGGATAGATCTTCGATACGCCTATCTCGGTGGCTTTTTGCACAACAAGCTCAAAGAGCGCGGGCTTTTTCGGTATGGCCTGATACAGGCTTACTTCTATCTTCGGTTCAGAATTGTTTTTAACGGCTTCGACGATATTGACCAGCACTTTCTGCTTATTTATATCGATTATTTCCGCAACCACCTCCTCCATATCATCATTAAAAAGCTTGAACTTATCGCCTTTCCACATGCGCAGGACCTTGCCTGTCTGCCAAACGACACGCTTGTCCGTTATCTCGAGGACTTTGCCGACCTTCAACTGTGATTTTAAATAAAAACGGTGCATGTTCCTAATTGAGGGGCTAATTGATGGGCTGCTCCGATGTACATCGGAGCGAAGGGCTAATCGTAAAGCTATTTGTTATATAACATTATTAATATTGTATTTTTTCCTGAGGTAATTAATAAAATTTAATATCTTAATAGATAGCGATTTATAGTTATTTAATAATTTATTACAAATTGTTTCGTTAATTTTTTCTTTTAAATTTAATATTCTAAGATGATGCTGAGTTTCATCGCTTGACCCCATAGCAATATACAGGAATCTCAAAAAATCTTTAATATAAAATCTTCGGTTCCATCCTTCTATTATGTTCGCTGAAATTGATGAAGACGATCTTCGTATTTGTTTTATTTGTTCGACATCCCATGCATAAGGAATATCCGAAATCGCTTTATACAATTCCTTTTCAAGTTCTATGGCAGAATTATAGATCTTTAAATCTTTTATATTCACAATATTCAAATTAAATACTAAAAACATTCAAAATAACCAAGGACGCTATATTAATAGATTGACAATTTAAAATCAACAAAAAAACAATAGCCCCTCGATTAGCCCTTCAATCAGCCCATCAATCGTTCTCAGAATTATAGATCTCACGCGGTTTCGCTCCATTAGCGGGGCCTATCACTCCGTGTTCTTCGAGAATGTCCAGAATACGGGCGGCGCGGGCGTATCCTACGCTAAGACGGCGCTGAAGAAGCGAGGCGGAAGCCTTGCCGGTTTCTTTTATTATCTGAAGAGCGTCGTTATAAAGATTATCCTGATCCGTGCCGTCTGTCCCCACCATGCCGGTATCTGTTCCGGAGGATGAAGATGTTTTTACTATGCTCTCATCATATGTAGGCTCTGTTGTAAGCTTAACGCGGTTTGTCACGCGCTCGATCTCTTTACTGGAAACGTAAACACCCTGAACGCGTATAGGCCTGCTCATGTTGCCGGGCAGGTAAAGCATGTCGCCCATACCGAGAAGATCCTCCGCGCCGATAGTATCTATGATTGTACGGCTATCCACTCCGGATGTGACGGTGAACGCGATACGCGTTGGGATATTGGCCTTGATAACGCCTGTGATGACGTCCACGCTCGGACGCTGGGTGGCTACGATAAGATGCATGCCTACGGCGCGGGCCATCTGCGCTATCCTGCATATAAGGCCTTCCGTTTCTTTTTTATTCGCCTGCATCATAAGATCCGCGAGTTCATCGACGACTATGATTATCTTGTGCATCGGTTTTCCCTCTCCCGCGTTATATTCCTCGATATTCCTGTACTTTTTTTCGGCGAATTCCTTATATCTTCTGTGCATCTCCGCAACAGCCCACCTAAGCGCGGACTGGGCTTTTTCGGTTTCGGTTATTACAGGAGTAAGCAGGTGCGGAATGCCATTATACGAAGTAAGCTCGACTCTTTTCGGGTCTATCATTATGAACTTAAGATCGCGAGGCGAGTTCTGGTATAAAAGAGCTGTTAAAAACGCGTTCATACCGACCGATTTACCGGAACCAGTGGCACCGGCTATAAGTATATGAGGCATGCTTGCAAGGTCATCGATGACCGCCATTCCGCTTACGTCACGGCCTATAGGCAACCGAAGTTTGGATTTGACGCTTTCAAATTCCCCGCTTTCAAGCATTTCACGCAAGTGCACCACCATGCGTTTTTCATTCGGGACTTCGATGCCTACAAGGGATTTTCCCGGAATCGGAGCTTCCATACGTATGGATTTAGCGGCAAGGGCAAGGGCCAGATCGTCTTTCAGTGTCGTGATCTTTGTAAGCTTAACGCCTTCATGTGGCTGGAGCGTGTACTGCAAAACAGTCGGCCCGATATTCACATCCTTCATCGTTACCGGTATATCGAACTGGGCCAGTTTTTCGCGGATTTTTTCGGCGTTTTCCTTTAATATCTTATCGCTCACATATACTTCGGAACTCGCGGAACTTAATAAATCGAGAGGCGGGAACTGCCAGTCGCTGTAATCCTTTTCATCGACGACGAATTCCTCCTTCTTTTTTACAACCGGCTGAGGCTTGTTTATCTGGAATTGTTTTTTCTCTATATTCCTTACTTCTTTTTTCACTTCCTCCTGTTTATCGGGTTTATTTAGCTGTGGCTTTACTATATTCAATTCTTCTTCGCCTTTTTTAAGCAGACCCGCGCGTTTTTGAGACGGCTCGTTAGTGCTTATTTTTATTTGCCTATTGGGTATAAGTAGCATCAATATACTTCTGAAAGATATTTCGAATGTTATAAGTATGGAGATAAGAAACACAGCGATAAGAATCACTTTCGCGGCCGTATCCGAGATAAATATCCTTAATAAAACAGATGATATAAAACCCGCGTAACCTCCGAACTGTTCAACATTATCAAGCATTCCCTCAACAGGCGTGCGCATGTGCACAAGGCCAAGACCGGACAACACAAGAAGCGTTATCCCGAGATAGCGCGTGGTATCAAGCTTGATCCTTTTCGAGAAAAAAAGTGTGACCGCCAGTGCCAAAAAAAGCACCGGCAAAGCCAACGTGCCTATACCAAAAATAAGCCGGAGATATGTGTTCAGCCAGTTGCCGAGCATTCCCGCCTTACCGGTTATTATAAGATAAAATACAATGGCAAGACCAAGATAAATTATCGCACCTACTTCACGAGCGACATGGGATTCCAGCTCTATCTTAAAATCCTTCTTATTCAGACGTGCGCTTCTTTTTGACGGTCGGAGCATTCTCATTTTTTATTTTATTAAGACTCTAAACCTGAAACAGAAATCATAATTTCTTTATCTTTCGCTTTATTTTTTCAGGTTTCCACATACGCGAATCCCCTAAAATGCCTTCATATTCCAATCTGTAGATATGCAGGAATGAAAGGGCAAGAGTTAATATGAATGGCCCGAATAACAAGCCCTTTAATCCAAAAGAAAACGCTCCTCCGATCAAAACAAGAAGTATGGCCAATGGATGCAATGCCGTAGTAGACCCGATAAGATAAGGTTTTATGAAATTATCCGCCAGACCTACAACCGCGATGCCCCATATAAGCAAGAAAAGCGCCGCGACAAAATGCCCGCCAACACCCAATGCTATGATCGCCGGAAGTATTACGACTGTAGTGCCTATGTAAGGCAATGGCGAGAAAAGCGCAGCTATCGCGCCCCAGAAAGCGGCATTTGAAAGGCCGGCGATAGTAAAACCGACACCGACAAGAAAGCCCTGTATTATTGCCGTTCCGAAAATCCCGTAAATAATACCGTAACTAAGGTTGTGCAGTTTATTGAAAAGTTCTTTTCTGTGGTCACTGGAAAGCGGGATAAGGGAGTAAAGATAATTTATCAAACGGTCACCATCCCTTAGAAGATAGAACATCGTTATTAAAAATACTATCGCGTGGATGAGCAAGCCGGATAAGCGCTTTAAGATATTCGTTGTCTGGCTAAGCAGAAAACTGCTTATGTTGCCGACAAAATCACCTGCCGTTTTTAAAATATCCGACGTTGAAATCGGCGCGAAAGAAAGTATTTTTTCAATTTTGTCATGAAATGGCAGTATCTGAAGTATTTTCGGAATCGACGAAACATCTTTGCCGGCTACCAGCACATTGATCTTACTGCTAACCGTCACATAAGCATCTGCCGCCTGCCCAGCTATAAAGAAGATAAACAGTATAAATGGCAAAAGCACTATAGCCGCGACCAAAATCAGGGATATAAAAGCGGAAAGCGAGCGCGGTATGTGTATTTTACGGTTTAAAAGCTTATGAATGGGATATACCGCAGTCACTATGATAGCCGCTATCAGGATGTCTGCCACAAAAGGTGACAAAAACATGAAGAACACGACGATCAGAAGCAAAAGTACACCGAGTAGAAAATACTTCTGTATGCCGGCGACTATATTATGATTGTTGTTTTTATTTACCATACGTAAAACGTTATTTACGGAATAACAATAGCATTTTAAGTGGCAATTGCTCAAGTACTTTGCGTAGTGCATGTGCAAGTGCATGTGCATGCATGAATTAATAATATAAACGTCTTGCACATGCACTTATATATGGAAATCCTTCCTGAAAAATGCTATAATATACAGAATACATAGTTATGACCAAAAACCTTCCTAAACACAATCCCCGACACCTTTTTATGGCTTTTGCCTTAGCTTTTTCCATTTCCGCGGTGACATTCGCTTTGCCTTTTCTGAATTCCGGCATGCAGTATTCAGTTTCAGCGGATGGTAATGCTGTACACATAAGCAGCAGATGGGGACAGCTTGGAAGCCCGGATATAGCTAAAAGTCAGTTCGGAGACACAGTACTGGTATGGCAGGATAAAGGCGGACAGACTTTTGAGATATACACCCAGTCATTCGATTCCAGCGGGAATCCTTTTGGATACACAAAAAAAATAAACCGTTACAGGCCGAATGACCAAAAAAATCCGCGCATAGCCATGGATGAAGTCGGGAATTACACGGTCGTATGGCAAAGTTACGGACAGGACGGCAGTGAAAGCGGTATTTATGGCCAAAGATTCTCTTACGAAGGTGTAAAGATCGGCAGTGAATTCAAAATAAATACATATATACTAGGCAATCAGGCAAATCCCGCAATAGCCATGAGCAAAACTGGCTGGTTTGTCGTTTCCTGGGTAAGCGATGGACATGATAAAACAGGTATATTCGCGCAGATATTTAGTGCTAGCGGAGAAAAAATCGGAAATGAACTGGGAGTGAATACATATAAAACAGATGTGCAAGAAAACCCTGCAGTTGCGGTAGATGAAAGCGGAAACATAATGATAGTATGGCAAAGCAAAGATGGTGCTGAAACGGCTAATGGATGGGATATACACGGCAGACTTTTTAAGTCGGACGGAACCGCAACAACGGAAGAGGACTTTGTAATAAATAAAACAAGGCAATATAACCAACAGCAACCTGATGTTATATCAATAGGCGGCGGGAAATTCATGGTAGCCTGGAACAATACCAAAAAACATGAAACACTTGAAAACCTTGTTGAAAATGTCAAAGGTCAGATAGTCTCTAATGCCGGAAAAAACATCGGAAATGAATTCAACGTTAGTGAAGCAGTTTTCGGGCATCAGGAAAATCCAAAGCTTGCAGTGACATCATCTTCAAAAATTATAGCCGTATGGGAGCATTATGATAAATTCCTGCATAACGAACGTTGCTGGCATATATTTTCGCAGTTTTTAAACACCAGCGGAGGGGCTATAGGCGAAGAAATGATGCTGGATCCCACTCCGGATAACTGGAACCGTGAGCCCGCAATAGCCTCGGATACCAATGGCAACACGGATGTGATATGGACAGGACTTAATGGTGTGAAATATAAAAAAGCGCTTCATTATCTGAGGAATATAAATAATTAAAGGCAATAATCCGCTAAACAAAAACAAAATGAATACGTCATCTGAAATCAAAGGACAACATATCGAGGAAAATTTTTATCCTGCCAGCAGATATATGGTCGGATCAGAAGTAAATGTGTCTTTGGATGGCGGAAAGAAAGCCGCCAAGGGGAAAATACATGATTTTGACCCTGAAACAAATTTATTTAAAGTAGTATGGAACGACAGCAATAATGTTTCGCATATTGAACAATTAACAAAAGAAGAACTTGATATCGCCAATTTCGATCCAAATGAATACAGGGGCAGAATGGCCGATATTCTTGAGCCTGCGAAACCTCCTCTGGAATATAATAAACCACTGAGAGAATTAGATTTGGAGCAGGTGATAAAAGACGACATCATTTTTTTACAGTCATCCAATTACGAGATAAATCAGTTTAAAGTGCTTAAAGCAGATAAAAATGGCGTACTCGTAAAATGTGTGACCGGACCATGCAAAGGCGATAAAGGTTATTTTCCTGTAATCATACGGACTGATGATCCTTTCGTTTTTACCGATAAGACAATCACTTCCGTAAAAATAATCGAGGTAAGAAAAAGTGAAAAAGAAGGCAATGAAAAGTGGGAATCCGTTAAGCGAAATATAATGGAAAACGATGCCAGATCAGAAGCCTCAGGAGAGTTTATGAATACCGCGTTACTGGATGAAAACGGAAAATTGAAAACACTTGAAGGCCTTAAAAACTTTTTCAGCGAAAAGGTAAAAAGCATACGCGGGTTTGAAAATGTCTCCATAGCGGATATAAGATCCGAATTTGATAAAGCGCTAAAGGCGCCTGAAGATAACAAATACAGGACTATACTTATAGGAATCGCTAAATCCATGCTTGGTGTAAATGATGATGACAGAAGGGCACAAATTGAAAGAAAATCAGGCAAAATAATGGCTTTATACCATCCGGACAGATTAAGCGGAGCAGAGGGTGCTGATAAAGAAAAAAAACAATTGTTTGAGGATATCTTTTCACTGCTTAACAGCGCAAAACAATTACTTATAGACAACGTGAAAGAAGCAGATAGAGCCCTGGCAGCTTAAATATAAATGTAATCTATTTTATGGCTATACGGTTTTTCAGCTTACGCGCTTCATGCCAGAAAAGCATAACCGCACCGCCTATAATAGGATATATAAGATGCGCCGGTTTTAAAGCTTCAAAGCCGAACCATACGGAAATAAACGGTACATAGATTATGATGGCGATTATAATGACCGACAATAAAATCGCCCCCCAAAGCTGAGGATTTGTGAACAGGTATTTTGAAAATATCGTCTTTTCCGATCTTCGTGAAAGTATGTTTAAAAACTGGCACACCATGATCCCCGAATACGCCGCGGCCCTTCCGGATTCAACACTTGCTCCGCCGAGATGATAGACCATTATAAATGAGAAAAATCCTGCCGCGCCCATCCAGAATCCATAAAAAAGAAGACTTAAAAGACTGTGTATATTGATTATGTGCTCATTAAGATCGCGCGGGGGCTTCTGCATTATCTCCTTTTCCGCCGGATCAAAAGTAAGAGCTGTAAGCGGCATCATTTCGCCGATAAGATCGACCGCCAATATCTGCACCGCGGTAATAGGCATAGGCAATCCCAAAGCCATTCCTATAAAACCGAGTAATACACATGTAAGCTCACCGTTGTTTGAAGTTATTGTGGATAATATCGTTTTTCTGAGATTCTGAAAAATAGTCCTACCCTCTTTAATCGCTATTACCAGTGTGTGAAAATTGTCATCAAGTAAAACCATTTCTGAGGCTTCCTTGGCGACTTCCGACCCCATTTTTCCCATAGCTACACCGATATCGGATTTTTTAAGGCTTAGCGTGTCATTCACACCATCACCTGTGACCGCGACGACATCTCCTGCGCTTTTTAAAAGAGTGATGATACGGTATTTATCCTGAGGGGACACGCGTGAGAATATTACGGATTTTGACCTGAGGACTTTTTGAAGTTTGTCGTCCGACATCAGTTTTATGTCATCCCCTGTGAATACAGGCATCACACCTTTGTCGGTTTTAAGACCTATGCGGTCTGCTATGGCTTTGGCTGTAATCGGATTATCGCCGGTTATCATCATTATCCTTATTCCCGCTTTATACGCATTTTCAACCGCCTCTTTTACACCGATTCTCGGCGGGTCTATCATCGCCACAAAACCGGCGAAAATAAAATCCTTCTCGCTTGCATCTATTGTGAATTTTTTTGAAGAAGCCGGAAAATCCCTGTAAGCAAGCGCCAAAACCCTTAATGACTGTTTCGCGAACTCCTGATTTTTATCTATAAAATCTTTTTTGATTTTTTCGGTAAGCGGAATGACTTTGCCCCTGTCATTAACATGAGTGCATACGTTCAGCACGCTTATTAGTCCGCCTTTCATATATGCTATCAGCTTACCTTTGTGCTTTCGTATAACCGTCATCCTTTTTCTTTCGCTATCGAAAGGTAGTTCGTGGACTAATGGAAAATTCTTATCCAATTCATCCGGCTTAAGACCTGCTTTTATAGCCAAAGGAGTGAACGCCGCTTCCGTTGGATCCCCTATGGCATACCAGTTCCTATGCTCCTTATCCGGAGGCTCTACGCGGCCATTTGATGCCAAAAATCCGTCTTCAAAAAGCTGTTTGAAATTTTCCATATCCTCTTTTTTCAGCTTTTTGCCTTTTTCCATAATCACGCCTTTCGGTTCATATCCATCGCCAGTAACATCCAGCACCCTGCCCCAGAAATAACAATGAGTGATGGTCATCTCATTTTTTGTAATCGTTCCGGTTTTATCCGAACATATAACAGTAGTAGAGCCGAGGGTTTCAACTGCGGACAGTTTTTTGACTATGGCTTTTTTCTCCGCCATGCGCCCTACACCCAAACTCAGCGCGACTGAGACCTGTGCCGGCAGCCCTTGTGGCACGCACGCAGCAGCAACACCAATCGCAAAGAGCATGCTTAATTCAATAATTGTCTTTAAATTTTCACCGGAACCAAGCTTCAGCAAAAAATTAATGACAAATAATGCAATCGCTATGACTCCGGCTATTTTTGTAAGGGTTTTCGCAATCGTGTTTATTTCTTTTTGCAAAGGCGATATATCGTGTTTTATGGATTCACTGGTAAGCGCTATACGCCCGATGGCCGTTTCCATGCCTGTAGCATAAACCACCCCATATGCATTCCCCTTAGCAACTGTTACCCCCATAAATACAGAGTTATCCTGATTTGTAAGAGTGGTGGTTTTTTTAATAACAAGGTCTGCGAATTTTTCCTGCGGGAGTGATTCCCCGGTAAGTATAAAATCGTTTGTGAAAAACCCTTCTGATGATATAAGGCGTATATCCGCGGGAATAGCTTCGCCCTCTTCAAGATATACAAGGTCGCCCGGAACGATTTCTTGTTGCTGAATCTGTATTTTCTTCCCACCGCGGATTACTACAGCTTTTGCCTTTATAATATTTTTTAGGCGCTCGAGAATCTTCTCAGCCTTATATTCCTGATAAAAACCGATTACCGCGTTAACAAAAACTATTATAAGAAGAATAGTACCACCTCTGAAATCGCCAAGATAATAGGCAAGTCCGGCCGCGACGATAAGTACTATAATAAGGAGATCTTTGAATTGCGCGAAAAACCTGAAAATATAAGGCTGCCTTTTTCCTCCCCTTAATTCATTCTGCCCATATTTTAAAAGACGTTTCGCGGCCTCAGCCGACGTGAGCCCTTTTTTTGGATCGGTTTTTAACCGCTTAACGGCTTCGTCCGTGGAGATCTGGTAAAAAAACTTTTCCTGCGTTTTTTGGTTTTTCATGCTTTTTGTTTACGGAATGAATATAACATAATTAGCCTATAAATTGGAAATTGGACATTGGAAATTGGACATTTTTGTTGTATCTTCATTTCGGCATTTTTTAATTTAGCTGATGGATAACATCCGAAACTTTTGCATCATCGCGCATATAGACCACGGAAAATCCACGTTAGCGGACAGGTTTTTGGAAGTTACAGGGACAATGGATAAGCGCGATATGAAACACGGACAGATGCTGGATACAATGGAGCTTGAACAGGAGCGTGGGATAACGATAAAACTCCAGCCCGTGAGGATGGATTATCAGGGCTACATATTAAATCTGATAGACACCCCCGGCCACGTGGATTTTTCGTACGAAGTCAGCCGGTCGCTCGCGGCATGTGAAGGCGCGATACTTGTAGTGGACGCGACGCAGGGCATACAGGCGCAGACATTGGCCAATTTGTATATGGCTATGGATCACGATCTCAAAATAATCCCAGTTATAAACAAAATAGACATGCCGTCCGCGGATCCCGCGCGCGTTAAGCATGAAATAGAAAACATGTTAGCTATACCCGGGGATGAAGTCATCGAAGTATCAGCTAAAACAGGCCAAAATGTCGAAAAGCTTCTGCAGGCCGTTATAGACAGGGTACCTTCACCTTCCGATTCAGGACTAAGAAAACAGCTTGGCATAAAAAATGATGACGAGGCAAAAGCCCTTATTTTCGATTCAGTTTATGACTCGTACAGGGGTGTTGTCACATATGTAAGAATGGTGAGTGGGAGCTTTAAAAAAGGTGAAATTTTGCGCTTCGTCAACGGAAAAATAGACATAGAAGTCAGCGAAGTCGGTTATTTCCGCCCCATGTACCAACCGCAAAAAGAACTAAAAACAGGTGAAGTCGGATATATCGTTACGGGCTTAAAATCCGTAAGCGAGGCCCGCGTCGGCGATACCATATGGAAAGGTGACCGTAAAAATATCCAATCAATAACACCCCTTCCCGGCTATAAACGAGTTGTGCCGATGGTGTATGCCGGAATATATTGCGTGGATACGGATGAATTCCCGGTACTTCGCGATTCGCTGGAGAAACTTGTGCTTAACGATTCATCACTCACTTACGAACCGGATCAATCCCCCGCCCTCGGCTCAGGATTCCGTTGCGGTTTCCTCGGACTTCTTCATATGGATATCGTGCAGGAAAGGCTGGAACGCGAGTATAATCTGGACCTTCTTGTAACCGCGCCATCCGTTTCATACGTGCTTAAAAAAAGAGACGGGACAAGTGAAACCATATCCTCACCCGAACTGATGCCGGACCCGACTTTTATAGATGCCATAGAAGAACCGTGGGTAAGTCTGGAAATAGTGTGCCCGAAAGACAAGGTCGGAGACATTATGAAAATAGTACAGCAAAGGCGCGGCGTATATAAGAATATGATATTCATAGACGCCGAGCGTGTGCTTCTTACTTTTGAATCACCTCTCGCCACGCTTATCATAGATTTTTACGACACACTGAAAAACGTCAGCAGCGGATACGCTTCCATGAACTATAAATTTCTGGAATACCGCCCCGAAGACCTGGTGCGCCTGGATATGATGATAGCCGGAGACAAAGTGGATAGCCTGAGCGTCATCTGCCACAGGACCGAAGCCGAACCGCTTGGAAGAAGACTGGCGAAAAAACTGAAAGAGGTGATCCCGCGGGCCCAATTTGCCATAGCCATACAGGCCGCGATCGGAGGTAAAATAGTCGCGCGCGAAACAATTTCCGCATTCCGAAAAGATGTGACCGGTTACCTTTACGGCGGTGATGTTACACGCAAACGAAAGCTTCTGGAAAAGCAGAAAAAAGGCAAGAAAAGGATGAAGCAGATGGGCAAAGTGGCACTGCCTCAGGAAGCGTTTCAGGCTATACTTAAGAAGGATTAACACTTTATTTTTTGGCTTATTTATGATAAAATATTTAGATAAGCTTTTTCAATGAATAAGGAAAAAATTGAAGTAATCACCGGCGAACGTGTAAAAGAATTAAAAAGACAAAATAAGTTCGACATAGTTACTTTTTCTGAATTATTGAACGAAATAACGGAAGATGAAAGAGATAAAATAAGCAACATCCTCGAAAAAGGAGATAATGGAGCTCTATCAAGAAAAAGGTTTGAATTAGATTGGACGAAAGAAACAATGTCTGACTCAATAGAAAATGGACAGACCTCAGCGATAACGGTCAACGGTGAAGTAATAGCAACATCTTCTTATCGTTTTTGGGGTGAAGATGAAAATGGCAATGAAGTCTATATGATTTCAAAATTAGCCATTCTTCCGGAATATGAAAGGCAAGGATTAAGCAAAATGTTAATACAATCTGTTTTTGATCAGATTAGGAAAGAACATCCGAAAGCGCTTATACTTATTTGTTCAAAAAGGCATGCTGTTAAAAAACAAATTAGATCTGAAAGACCTGAATGGAAAGAAAGAAAAGCCGAGTGGAGAAAAATAGGAATTAAAGAAATGGCGAAATTATTGGGTAAATTAAACAAAAAGAGAGATGTTGATTCCAAAGAATCAATTGCATCAATGAAAAAAGAGGAGGTGGAAGGTTATGAAGCTTTTTTATTCAAGCCTTAAGCACCAATCTTTTCCTGATCAGTCTTTCTATGCCGCCTGACATGTTCCATAAAACCGGCAGACATTTTTTCTTCACCGCCTTCGGCAGTTATAGTGGCTTCGAAATGAGCGAGTATCTGTGACATACCGGCTCTTAGATTTGCCATATAAGCGACTGTATATTTATCCGAAAACGGTCTTCCGTTAAATTGTTCAGCTTCTACCAATTCGCCTAATGAAGGCAATGGCTGGCCGGGTAAATAACGTTCCATAATATTGAATTTTATTAATGGAGGATGATTTTATTATAAAACAAACCAAAAAATCAATGTATTAACCGGCTTGCCCCCTTTTATACAGGCTGATAAGCTTGTAGCTGATGTTCACAGGAATAATAAATCACACCGGCAATATCGCGAAGATATCCAAAAACGGAATCATAATTAAAGTTCCGGAACTTATCAAAAAACTGAAAATCGGCGGAAGTATAGCGGTAGATGGCGCGTGCCTTACAGTCACAGATGTCTTGGATAACGGGTTTTCCGCGGATGTAATGCCTGTAACGATACAAAAAACTGTTTTAAAAAACAGGAAAAAAAACGACATCGTAAACCTTGAACTGCCGATGCAATCGGGCGACAGGTTCGAAGGGCATTTTATAAGCGGACATATCGAGGGTACGGCTGAACTAATGGAGCAAAAAATCGCGGATAAATCTTATCTTCTGAAATTTAAAGTGCCTGAAAAACTGACGAAATATATAGTGCCGGAGGGCTCGATCGCGCTTAACGGCATAAGCCTTACCGTAGCGAATATCACCGGTGATGAACTTATAGTGAGCATAATCCCGCATACATGGGATATTACTAATTTACATGAGCTTAAAATCGGTGATAAAGTGAATGTGGAAACGGATTTATTGGCGAAGTATGCTGAAAAATTAACTAAAGCTTAAGAGCTTATCCGCTACGCTAGCTTAAGAGTTTAAAAGAAAATCTCTGTAAGCTCCGTAAGCTTTATAAGCTCTATAAGCTAAGAAATGAGTTCTATTAAAAACAACATCAAAGGAAAAAAGCTTACCGCGCCAAAAGGCGCTAAAATCGGCGTGATTAAGAGCGAATACAATTCCAAAATAACTGACTCTTTATTGAAAAGCTGTGTGCAGGAACTTAAAAAATCCGGCGTCGGTGAAAAAAATATCAATGTCACGGAAGTTCCCGGAGCTTATGAAATACCTTACGCTTGCCAAAAAGTGGTGCTTACAAAAAAGTGTGACGCCATAATAACACTAGGGGCAATTATAAAAGGTGAAACTCCCCATTTTGATTTTATTGCCAACAGTTGTTCTATCGGTATAATGGATGTGAGTTTAAAAATGAACATACCAATTATTTTTGGAGTTCTGACAACAAATAATATCCAGCAAGCCAAAGCGCGTATAAAAGGAGGAAAAATAGGAGACAAAGGAGTTGAAGCCGCCCAAGCTGCAATAAAAATGCTTAATAACCTTTCGCTTAAATGAAAAAACTAACAATAACATTCGACGTTAATCCCGATTACCCAAATTCGCACATTGTGCATTTTGATGGTGATTTCGACGGATATGCCAAAGAAAATCTTTCCGATATACAGGCCTTTGTAGACGGCTGTCAGCCGGCCACAATGCTTATATTCGATTTTACAAAACTAAATTATCTGAACAGTTACGCGATAGGCCATTTGGTTGCATGGCACAACCATTTAAGCAGAATGGGCGGAAAGATACTTATCGCCGGCACCAATAAAAATGTCGAAGATATTTTCGCGATACTTGGGATAAGCACATTATTCAAAATATTCCCGGATATAGAAACAGCCAAGGAAGCGATTAAATCCGGAATATAAACTTTATTTTAAGTGCTTTTGTTCCTTGAGCAGATTTTCAAGGTCTTTCACTAGTTTTATAAATATCACCTCCATAAATCCCTGAAGTTCGCTTAGTTCAAACGACACTTTTTGTGAATTTAGGTAGTTTCTAAGTATAAATGAAGCCAGTTGTATAAAAACCGGTGATATTTCGCGGACTGTGGTATTGAATTGCTCCGGATCATCAGACCTTTTTATCACTATAAGCCCCTCTAAAGTTCTGGAAGGCTTTTTAAACGCGACCGTGTTTATGGTGACAATCCAGTTTTCTACTGTGCTTTTTTGCTCCGGGGAAAGCGACTGGAAACTTCTGCTCTGCGGAATGGCCAAAGCCTTTGTATTCGGCGGATTTTCACCAACAGCAGCCTTTAAATACCCTTTTATCTCATCGGATGCCCTTTTATCTATAAGCGAGACGACTGCCAATATAAGCTCGGATGGAATGTTGTGTCCGACCGCTCTGGACACAAGCAGAAAAAGATCCGTGTTTTCCGGCTGGGAAAGAAAATGGATAAGTATCTGAGCCAGCTTAAAATCGTTGGATTTGGCTTTGCCCTCCTCCTTTTGTAACTGCGCAAGCGCCGCCTGAGTCTGCTTCATCTGATCGCGAAACTGCTCATCACTCATTTCGCTTTTTTCGCTAGGCGCAGGCCCCTGAAATAACTCAAAGTCTCCCTGATCAGCCATTATTTATATTAAAGATTAAAGATTATAGTTTTCGCATAAAAAAACCATGTAAATATTACACGGTTTTCTAGATAATGGAAATTGTTTTGAAAAAATCAGGCGGCAGCGATGTGAACCATTCTATTCTTAAATACACGGCCGTCGTATTTTGTCTGGCGTTTTTCAGTGAACTTTACGATGCCGTCTTTCAACGCGAATAATGTGAAATCTTTACCTGTGCCCACATTCTCGCCGGCAAAGTATTTATTACCTTTCTGGCGCACAAGAACATTGCCAGCGTTTACGCACTGCCCTTCGTAAAGCTTAATACCAAGGCGTTTGGATTTCGAATCTCTTCCGTTTTTACTGGAGCCACCGGCTTTTTTATGTGACATGACTTTGAAAGTTAATATTGCGTAGGGATTTTATATGCTTTTTTTGGGTTTGGCAAGATGATTTCGGATTGAGGCTCGAATTGAAGCTCGAATAGGTGTTCGAATAGATGAATATATAATTTGGCATCAATCCGAACATCGATTCGAACCTCTTTCAGCGAAGCTGAAATGAGCCTCTATTCGGCTTTATTCTCCCAATATATCCCATCATAATATCGTACCCCTGTTGATGTTTTTGGTATGGATCGAATATCAAATTTCAGTTTTGCGTTTTCATATTCCGGTTTGTCTTCTATTGTGTATTCGCTCAGGCTACCTGATATGACTTTTAGGAATTGCCTTTTACCATTAACAAAAAACTGGATTAAGTATTTGCCGGCCTTTTCGCTTTTATCCGGCCATGTAAGATGAAAAACACCATTATCTTCATATACGCTTATCTCAAATTCCTCCGGGTCAGGATTGTTTTGAACTACATAAACATTCTTAACAGGCATGACTTGGACCTCCGTCCATGAAGCTATATTCCCATCCACATCCCGTGCGGAAAAATAAAAGTAATAAAGGCGATTGTTAACAAGCCCCTTTACGGTATAAGTATTATTTGTAGTAAAACGCAGATTTGGCATTTGGCTCCACTGATAATCATCAGGATTCAACTGATATTTACTCCAGCTAAGCAGGTAATACCATTTTTTATCGCTTTCATCCTTATCCCAGTAAAAATATGACTGATTGTTTTCAGCTTTATGCTGCAGATTTTTTACCGGACTTTCGGATAGCCCTCCTACTTGCTCCACCTGCTCCATAAATTCCGCGGATTTTATAGTGCATTCACCCCTGTTGCCGGGCAGATAGAGTGTGGCATTCGTAAGCGTATCGCCCGCATTCACATAAGCTGCCTTATTCTCAAAATCCCTTAAATATGTGCAACCGTCACCATAATCCACTCTGTATTTCGCGCCTTTCCATATAAGTTCCGCGAGATGGTCTTTTTCCAGCATACTATCGCTTTTTATTCGTTTTGCTATTGTGACATCACCGGAATATGGACCGAAATTATATACTGTGCAAATCTCATTTTCAGCTACCTTAAGCTTTGTAATGGTATCACCAGACCATAAAAGATAGACCGGGAATTCCGTAGTCATAGAACCGCAAACACGGTTGTGTTGTATAAGTAATTTTTCTCCGCTTGTGCGTTCTACCACGAGATCGTCTTTATCTGCATCGAATTTTATAACGCGGACTTTTTCCGTGCTATCCGCGTGGATATTCGCGACGAAACCGAGCGTTAAAGCTAAAACAATCAAAAAACAATATACTTTTTTCATGATAAGTGGTTTAATTTAGCGTGATTTAATATAGCAGAGGAGGACAAAAGTCTCAAGTTTGTGAATCATGAAAATACTATTCTATAATATTGCTTACGGTACGGGTTTAAATGGCTCATGGAGACAGTATTTTTTGAAATTCCGCAGATTTTTCTGGTTGCCGTTTTTTCACATGGGAAAAATGATAAAGTTTTTCAAGAATCAACAGGCCGATGTGCTTTGCCTTGTTGAAGTCGATGGCGGTTCCATAAGAAACAGGTTTAGATGCCAGGCAAAAAAAATAGCGAAAAAAATTGGGTTTGATTTTTGGTTCAAAAAATCAAAATACCATCCAAAATCCATTTTCAGGTTTTTGCCTTTTACCAGAGGTAATTGCGACGCGATAATTTCAAAAGCAAAAGGGAATATTAAAATCCACTACTTAAACAGCGGGATGAAAAAACTAGTGCAGGAATTTATTGTTGATAATATAAGTATCTTTACCGTGCACTTGGCGGTACTGCAGAAAAAAGTCAGGGAGACCCAGATAAAAGAGTTAAGCGATATACTAAAAAAATGCCCAAGACCTTTTGTGCTATGCGGGGATTTTAATATTTTTAAAGGTCTTGAGGAGGTGTCTTTTCTACTCAATTCAAATAATCTTCAGCTTATAAATGCTTCACCGACTTATCCGAGTGTGAAACCTAAAAAATATTTTGACCTTTTTTTGGCCAGCCCTGATGTTAAAATAAAAGACGCCGGTGTAATCGATGTGAAATATTCCGATCACCTTCCTATATGGGTAGATATTGAAAATTAATCCTATGGATAAAAACAGTTCCCGCATAATAGGCATTGATGTAGGCGGAACAAAGATACTTCTGCAGACGTTCGACAGCAAACTCAATCTGCTAGAAGAGGTGAAAGTCTTTACCGAAACCAAAAAAGGACAGGCGGGTTTTATAAACCAGCTTTATTCACTTATAGACAAGGTATTCCATAAGGGTATAGATGGCATAGGAATCGCATTTCCCGGTATAGTCGATATTTATAAGGGGGCTCTCGTAAAAGCTCCTCATCTGCCTACAAAACGAGACCTGAATATCAGAAAACTGATTGAAAAACGATACAAAGTGCCGACTGTTATCGATAATGACGTAAACGCCTTTTTAATAGCCGAAAAGGAAAGGCCTCAGCTAAAAAAATATAAGAATATTATCGCGGTCATGGTCGGAACAGGGCTAGGTGGAGCCATTATATCCGGAGGTAAGATGACCTACGGAAAAAACGGTTACGCGGGTGAATTTGGGCATATTGTTATAAATTCGGAAGGCCGGTTAAAAACACTGGAGCAGAATACAAGCGGGTCTTTTGTGTCTGAAATCGCAAAAACAATCGGCATAAAGGAAAAAGTAATGACTAAAGACCTTGATAAAAACACTCCTGAAACGGCCAAGATCAAAAAACATATACTGGAAAACCTTGGTATTGGGCTCGCGAATCTTAATTTAATATTTAATCCGGATGTAATCGTCCTCGGCGGATCTATTTATTCGCTTTTCCTTTCAGATAGAAAAAAGGAGCTGTCAAAAATCATTTCGGAGCATTCTCTGGATAAAAAAACTCCAGTTCTTTTGGATGCCTCAAAAACGACATCCGTGGCGAAAGGCATAGCCATCAGAATTCTGGAAGTTTTATGAAATTTTAACCGGTCCTGAAACAATAAACTCAAGGGTCAAGCCGACCTTTGGTTTTTTTGAGGTATGACCATTGATTTTTCCGCTTATTTTTGCTATAATATATAGATTTATTTAAATAAAATCTGAGATGGAAATTTTGATGTTCGGCTGGGAATTCCCGCCGATACAAAGCGGAGGGTTAGGCGTTGCCTGTAAGGGGATTGTCGAGGGGCTGATCGGCAACGGGCATTCCGTATATCTGGTTTTACCAAAGACACTTCCTGAAATGCAGATGTATGACATGAATGTTTTCAAGGTCTTAGCCGCGAGCGATTCCGGAGGAATAGTGAAAATGGCCAATGTGCCTTCCGGGCTTTATTCGCCTTATATGACATCAGAAAGTTATCTCAAGTGGATTGAAAAAATGAAAGGCGAGGAATGCGATTTGATTTACGGGGAGAATATTTTTGAAGAGGTCTACAGATACGCCGCGCAGGCCGCTATGCACGCCAAAAATGTGCCACATGACATAATACACACTCACGACTGGCTCACTGCGGAAGCCGGCATACAGGCTAAGAAAATCTCCGACAAGCCTCACGTTATGCATGTCCATGCGACAGAGTTTGACAGAAGCGGAGATAACCCGAATCAAAGGGTATATAACATGGAGCGCCGTGGCATGAATAATGCGGATCGCGTAATCGCCGTAAGCGAACTTACAAAAAAAATGATAATGAAATATTACGGCGTACCCGAGTGGAAAATAGATGTCGTTCACAATGCCGTACAGCCGAACTTCACCACATATCACAAAACCCATCACCTGAATAAAAGCGATAAGATAGTGCTGTTTTTAGGTAGGATGACTATGCAGAAAGGACCTGATTATTTCCTTCAGATGGCAAAAAGAGTACTTGAAGTAATTAAAAAAGTTAAATTCGTAATGGCCGGCGACGGCGACATGATGCATCAGATCGTGAGAATGGCGGCAGAGCTTGGAATAGAGCGCAATGTGCTTTTTTCCGGTTTTTTAAAAGGCGATGAAATATCCAGAGCTTACTCTATGGCGGATATCTACGTAATGCCATCCGTTTCCGAACCTTTTGGAATAACCCCGCTTGAAGCGATAAAGCATGGCACACCTGTACTTATCTCAAAACAGTCCGGCGTAAGCGAAGTGATTAAAAACGCGCTGAGAGTAGATTTTTGGGATATAGACGAAATGGCCAATAAAGTCATTGCCGCGCTACAATATCCGGCTTTAGCCAATACACTCCGTGAACACAGTAAAAAGGAGCTCGACAAGATCTCATGGAAAAAACAGGCTGAACATATTACTAAAACCTATAAAAAAGCCCTTAAAAAATAAACGAAGTTGCCCGTTCCAAAAATGAAAAAGACAAAAACCAAACAATACAGGGCCAGCAGTCAGATGCCAGCGGTAAGCGGTCAGCTGCCAGCAAAGACAGTATGTTTTTATTTTCAGGTCCATCAGCCGTACAGGCTGAGCAAATGCAATGTTTTCGAGATAGGTGAAAAAGAGAATTATTTTGGCGGACCTAATAATTATGAAAACCAAAAAATATTCGAGAAAGTTGCGCGCAAATGCTATCTCCCGACAAATGCAATGGTTCTTGAAATGCTGAAAAACAATCCCGACTTTAAGGTAAGTTATTCTTTCTCGGGAGTGTTTTTGGACCAGTGCGCGCATTTTGGGGAAATAGGAAAAGAGGTTCTGGAATCATTTAAAAAAATAGTGGCTACAGGACGCGCGGAAATATTATGTGAAACATATTATCATTCGCTTTCATGGCTTTTCTCCAAAAAAGAATTTGCCGAACAGATAAGAAAACATTATGCGGTGATACGCAGGATATTCGGCAAAAGGCCTACAGTTTTCCGTAACACAGAGCTTATATACAACAATGAAATAGCCGAATTCATACGCGAAATGGGGTTCAAAGGAATACTGGCCGAAGGTTGGGACCATTATCTGCAATGGAGAAGTCCGAATTATCTATACGAGCACCAGAAAGTCGAGCTTCATCCCGCGGACAAAAAAATCGCCAATGAATACGCGCTGAAAAAAACCAAACCCAGGAATTTCAACCTGCTTCTTAAAAATTACAAACTTTCCGACGACATAGCATTCAGGTTCAGCAATCGCGGATGGAGCGAATGGCCTCTTACGGCGGACAAATACACCTCATGGCTGGATGCCGCGGATGGTAATACCATCAATCTTTTCATGGACTATGAGACTTTCGGCGAACATCAGTGGGAAGATACCGGCATATTTGAATTCATGAGACATCTTCCTATCGAATTAAAAAAGAGGAATATCGGTTTTAAAACGCCTTCGGAAACGATAAAAGCCTATTCTCCAGTAGGCCATGTGGACGTGCCTTATTTGATGTCGTGGGCGGATATGGAGCGGGATATTTCCGCGTGGTGCAGTAATGAAATGCAAAACTCCGCACTGAAGCGTATTTTCGACATGGAATCGCATCTGACGCAGACGATAAACAAATTACCGAAAAGAAAACGCGAGGAGTTTCTGGATACATGGAGAAAATTACAGACCTCCGACCATTTTTATTACATGTGCACAAAGTACTGGAACGATGGCGACGTGCACGCATATTTTTCGCCGTATGAATCGCCTTATGACGCTTATATTACCTACATGAACACGCTTACGGATTTTGAAAATAAATTAGATGGAATAACCAATAACCAAATTCCAAATTACAAATCTTCAAATCCTTAATCTTTAATCATAAATCCTTAATCAATTTTAATGCCAAGGACAATCGTATCAGGCAACGGGAGCTTACTTGTAGCAGTAGACAAAAACAATATGCTGCAGGATTTCTATTTCCCTCATGTGGGAATGGAAAACCAGATCGCGTATCAGCATTTTCACAGGATCGGCGTCTTCACGGATAACCAGTTCACCTGGATGTATGATGAGAACTGGACGCATGAAAGCAAGTATATACCCGAAACACTGGTAACAGATTGCACATCCTATAATCAGAGATTAAAACTGCGACTTGATTTCAATGATTTTGTATACCCATCGGAGAACGCGTTCATAAGAAAAATCTCGGTCACAAACGACGCCGATTATGACCGTCTTGTAAAAATATTTTTCGCTCAGGATTTTCATCTGTATGGCGATAAACAGCAGGATACCGCTTTTTATGAACCGGAGCACAAGGCCATGATACATTACAGAAAAAGCAGATACTGCTGGATAAGCGGAATGACCGGCGCCAAAGAAGGGATACATTCATTTACAACAGGCAAAAGCGAATATCAGGGCATGGAAGGAACCTGGAAAGATGCCGAAGACGGCCGGCTTGTTGAAAATCCGATAGAACAGGGTTCGATAGATTCCACTGTGGAGTTCGACCTTAATGTTAAGGCCAAAGAAACCGTAATACTTTATGTGTGGATATGTGCCGGCAAAAACCTCCAGGAAGTAAGATCCATACATAAATTCATACTCGACGAGACACCTGAGAAACTGCTGAAAAACGCGATAAACTATTGGATAAGCTGGGTAAATAAAGACAGGCAGGATATAAATGTGGATTCGGAAGTATTAAGGCAATACAAGCAAAGCCTGCTTATAATAAGGACTCAGATAGACAATGACGGCGGTATCATAGCCGCGAACGATTCCGACATAATGAAATTCAACAAGGATACTTATTCCTACGTGTGGCCGAGGGATGGCGCGTGGGTGGCGATGGCCCTTGATAAAGCGGGATATGGGGAAATCACAAAAAGGTTTTTCGAATTCTGCGGTCAGGCCATAGAAAAAGAGGGGTATCTTCTGCATAAATACAACCCTGATAAATCCGTCGGCTCGTCATGGCATCCATGGTTCAAGGACGGCGAGATACAGATGCCGATACAGGAAGATGAAACTGCCATAGTGCTATACGCGCTATGGAACCATTACAAATTCTTCAGGGATATAGAATTCGTGCAGAAGATGTACAGCTCATTCATTAAAAAAGCGGCTAATTTTCTGGCGAATTTCATAGACGAGGAAACCGATCTGCCTTTGCAAAGTTATGACTTATGGGAACGTGAGAGAGGTGTTTTTTCATACACCTGTGCCTGCACGTATGCGGGCCTTCTTAGCGCCGCGAACCTGTGCGCAATAATAGGGCACTTCAACCATCACCGACGTTACGAGAAATGCGCGGAAAGGATAAAAAATGCCGTCCTGAAACATCTTTATGACAAAGAAAGCGGACGTTTCCTGAAAAGGGTGACTGTTAACAAAAATTCAGGTGAAATAAAAAAAGATTACGCGATAGATGCCAGCATACACGGCATATGGCTTTTTGGGCTTTTGCCTCCCAATGATCCAAGGGTGATAAAAACAAATCAGGATATCTATAACGCGCTTATAGTAAAAACAAAATTCGGAGGCCTGGCCAGATTCGAGCAGGACGATTACCAGCGCGTGCCCGGCGATTATACGGGAATACCGGGAAACGCCTGGATAATAACAACACTTTGGCACGCGCAATGGCTTATAGCCAAAGCGAAAAACAAGGATGACATGAAAGAGGCCGAGAATTATATAAACTGGACTTTAAGCCATATGAACGAAGCAGGGTTACTGCCGGAGCAGATCAGCCCATTTACAGGTGAGCATCTTTCCGTAGCACCGCTTACGTGGAGCCATTCGACATTTGTGGATACGGTATTGAGATATAACGAAAAGAATAATTCAGATTTCTGATTTGTGATTTCAGATTCCCATTCCAGATTCTTAAATGTAAAATTTTAAATCGAATCCGAAATCTGAAATGTTAAGCCGCTTTTTGTTCGGCGTCCTTTTCCTCGAAATATTTTTCCATCGCCCTTATATCGCCAAGATTGAGTTCGACTGCGCGCCCATCCTGCATATGGACTGCGAGCGATACATCATCCTTCCCTCCTTCGGCTTTCCCCCTGAAACTGCGCTTGGAATCCTCGGATAAGAATTTATTCATGCCTTTTTCGCGGTTTATCTCGACTTGCGTTTTTCGCTGTGTACGGCCGTCCTCGATGGACTCTACCTGTTTAAAGCCCTCCTCTTTCAATACATGCGCCCTACCGCTTCCTTCAAGCTCTGACATCTCTTCTTCTATTCCGGATTTATCCACCTCATGCAGATTCTTTCTGGTTTTTTCTTCAGGCTTATTGCTTTTTGCGCGCGCCCGGACAAGCTTTTGCTGTAAATCCATGACGGATGCCGACATACCTTCTTCATGCGGATCTTCGGACTTTTCCTTTCCTGCCAATTGTTCGCGGTCTTTATGAAGTCTCGTCTGGAATCCTTTTGCGTCGAACTCATCCCTTCTCTCATTTCTGAAAATCCTTTTTATACTGCTCAGGAACGTCTTTTTTTTGTCAGCGCCTTTTTCCTTAAGCGCGATCTCCGTTTCTACTATTGCCGCTTTTACCGCGGTGGACCTTATAGCGGCAAGCGCATTTGATTCTTTTGAAGCGCCTTCATCCGACGGCAGTTTTTCGCCTTTCATAAACCTATCGTATTGCGCTTTGGTTTCCGCGTATCCCCATCCATCTAATTTTGACCGTATATATTCCTGCTGTTTTCCGGAAAGGTTTTTGCCTATATCGTCATGCAGTTTCTTATAGCGCTCCATCTGCCCGCCCGAGCCGTCATGCAGTTTGTCGAAAGCATCGTATTTTGATTCAAGATCCTGACTTTTCATCCATTTTTTAAACTCTCCGGCAGTATTTTTGCCGATAACCCCCTGCTGTATGAACTTTTCAAGTTTTGCGTCGTATTCTTTATCCATCCTATTCTTTTCCGCATCACGAGTTTTACCGAATTCAGTAAAAAGTTCCGTATAGCCTTTTTCATCCCTGAGCGACTCCATATGATCGAGTGCTTTTCCTTTCAGGCTTGAGCGTATCTCCTGCCAAAGTTTTTCATATCTGACCATCTGTTCGGGAAATTCCTTTACCCATGTTTCCTTTTCACTCTTGTCTATTTTTTTGAAACCATCCAGGAATTTTTCGTATGTCTTTTTGCCGATTATTTTTTTCCCATAAGCCTTATCCAAAAGCCCCTTATATTTTTCGGTCAATTCCTTCGATTCGACCTGACCTGTTTTCTCCGCGTACTTTTCAGCTTTAGGTAAAGCTTCATTTAATTTCTTAAGCAGCTCACGACGATCGGGGACCGTCATACCGAGATAAGCTTTTTCACCCGGTACCATTATTTTTATAGCGGCATCGACCTTCAGATATCCGACATTGCGCACGAGTTTATGGTTTGCGATTTTATCATATTCCTCCCTGTCTTTTTTCATTCTGTCTATTTTATCCGCAATCAATTTTTCCGCCACAGGGAATTTATTGATGAAATCGTGATGGTGCGTGATCTCATTTATTAAAAATCCGCGGTCTTTTTCACTGGCGTATCCTTTTTTTACGGCATCCGTAAGACTTTCGTATATCTTTCCCCCATTATGAGCCAATTTTTCCGCATGAGCGAGTACATCCTTCAGCATCTTCACATCCACTTTTACAACAGGATCCTCCGCTTTATTTTCAATCTTGCTGTAAAAATCCGCAGATTCACGGGATATAAGCCCTTTCGCGTAAAGAGAGCTGCCTATACTGCCTATTCTTTTTCGGAGACTGTCGGAATCAGCAGATTCACCCGAACCTGCCTGCTGTTTTTCATCCAACTCCTGTTCTTCATAATCGATTTGTTCGTTTTCCTGGCGCATTTCTAAAAATTAAATGTAATCATTAAATATATTATCAATGAAAAGAAAATATTATTGATCCACATCACGTGATGCGGGATTTTTACCAAGCCTTGACCTTACCTCATTGGCGGAATTGAGAATAATCCTTGCTACCATAGCCGGATCCGGAGCTTTATCCAGATGAAACGTAGAACTTTGAGCCGCGGCTGTCTGCACTTCTACATCACCGTAATTCAAAAGTGTCGGTATCATTCCTGATATTATACTTGTAGTATCTTGTATATGTTCCAAGGGAGTGGATGACACTGTGCTTCTGAGAAGTGATATCTGAGTAAAATCCATCAATCTTTCGTTCGTTAAAATAAACAGGTCGAATGCTTCATCTATCCAGGCTATACATAAAAGCATAAAACCATACAAAAAGTACAACAGCGCAAAAATAGTGACAAATATGTTTAAATCCGGATATTGCTCAGATGGATAATAATCAGCCCAAAAGCTATAGAGAAGTATCAGGGGTATAAGCACTACAACAACGAACATGAGTATTATTCTCATGTAAACAATAGGGTGTTTACGGATGATTTTCTCTACTTTTTCGCCTTCTCTCTGTCCGGGGAAAGTTATCATTTGTTATTAAATAATTAGGTGGGCGGCATATTATATATATCCTGCAGATATGTGTCTTTATCCGATGCTGATTTTTTCTTCTCCTGCCTTTGAACTATATGCTCCCTCTTAACCCTGTTCGTCCATTCCAGATAGTAATGAGGATCTGGTACGTAGACTATAGTAACAGGAGGAGCGGATGTGGAAAGGGTTATAAGAAGTGAACCGTATTTAAGGTAATTGCGTAGTATTCCTTCAGCCTCTACAGCTATATCCTGGATCTTTGTAAGATCTATCGCATCGGAGTTATTTCTTAGAAAAACAGTTTTGTTTACAACAAGTATTCTGCAATCTGTGACTATGACAAGGTCAAAATAAAAATTTATCACCTGAAGGAAGAACATGACTATAAAACTGAATGAAAGGACCATCGTTAGAAATACATAGAAGACCCTTACAAAATTCAGATCGACCATCAATGTAAGCTTTCCGAGGACAAAAAGGATAAGCATTATAAATATGACAATCGGCAGAGTGAAGAAGAATGGCTGTAAAAACTTCATCCAATGGCGCCTGAAAAAGAATCGGAAATTCTCGTACTTGAGCTGCCCTTTGAAGTCATATTCTTCTGTTGGCATATTTAAGGATATTATCGCTGGAGGGCACTAAGTGGATTGAAATATAACACAAATTTTTATTTTAGTCCAATTATAAATCTTATAAACACAAAGGTCGCGTTCCATATGCGCTTTATCCTTTTAGGTTCACGGATCAAGCGCCAAAGCCATTCTAATCCTATTATCTGAAATAATTTCGGAGCTCTTTTTATTTTACCGGACGCGAAGTCGAATGCGCCGCCGACTCCCGCGGTCATTTTCACAGTAAACAGTTTCTGCATATTACGGTTTATCCAAAGCTCCTGAGCGGGGCTTCCATATGCCACAAAAAGTATATCCGGCTTGGCGAGGTTTATCATATCGCATATCATGGACTCTTCATCTTCTGCCGGTGTACCGGAATAACTGCCGGCAAAAATCGCTTTTGGATATTTTTTAACAAGCGCATCTATGGCTTTTTTCGCCACACCTGTTTCCGCGCCAAGTAAAAATATCCTCCACTTGTGTTTTTGGGACTCTTCCACCACGTGATAAAAAAGATCCGTACCTGTAACCCTTTCCGGCAGTATTCTGCGAATGGATTTTGGCGCGAATAGTATTGCCAATAGTGTTTTTAAAGCGCTTTTCGGCCTTGGCAGAGATAAATAATATGAGGCCCACAAAACCCCTGTTCCATCCGGTATGGAAAGCTGTGCACTTTTTAAAACATTTTTAAATTCATCGTTTTTTTGCGCCGAAAGTACCATCTCCGGATTCGGAGTGGTAACAAAAATCTTTTTCCCGTCATTTACCGCGGATCTTATAAATTCCAAAGCATCCGGGTATGTAACGGCGTCGAATGGAACACCTGCGATTTCGACTCTCTTGCTCATACCTTCCGGGCTATCAGCACAATGTTAAATGACCTAAGAAATGATACCCGATTGCCCTTTCTCGTGAAATAAAATTCCTCGATTTTCCACTTGCCAGAATCAAAATATCGGATAAGTTCTTTTGGTAAAAAAGCGTGATAATAGCGCTTGATGGGATAAGCGCCCCATTTTACCCACAGATCATTCCATGCAGTCCTAAGGCCGAGATGCAATATCCAAGATGTTATCATTTTCAAAAACTTACCAATATTTTTTAATTGAAAAAGATTCCAGACCGTTAAAATCAGAACGCCATCGGTTTTTAATGATCTATGAATATTTTGGATTACTTGTTTACGCATTTTTTTGTCCGGAACATGATGAAAGGCGGCAATACAAAACACATTATCAAAAGCTTCTTTCTCTAAATTAAAATCCGTCATGTCGTCTAATTGAAACTTAGCTTCAGGGAAATTATTGCGGGCACATTCAAGCAAGTTAGAATTATTATCAATTCCCAAATATTGGACCTTTTTTTGCTTCAAAAAATCATACATTCGACCGTTGCCACATCCCAAATCCAAGACATTTCCTCCATGCTTTGTATAAGCCAGAAAATGACTGAACTCTTCCCAGGGCTCCTTTCTTGTTTGGTCAAATTCTTGCGCGATGGCGCTATATGCCGCTTTTGATTTCTCTTTGATTTGATCTATGACTTTTTGGCGCATATTTAAGTGGACGGGTATAAGTATATCAAATGTCTGAACTTTGATTCATATGATTAGTGGATTAACATGATTAACTCAAAAAATCATGTCTATCATTATAATCATAAATAATCACAGTTCAGACAACTTATTAAGAAATCGTTTTCCCTATATTGAAGAACGGCAGCATCACGGCGAGCAATATGGCGCCCACGAATATGGCGACGAAAAATATCATCAAAGGTTCGATGACGGTAGAAATATTCCTGAGTTTATATTCGATGCTCTTGTGGAAATTGTTTTTAAGTTTTGTGCACATCTGCGCTATCTGCCCGGTTGTTTCACCGATATGCATAAGCTGTGCCATCTGCAATGGGAAATATTTGTTGCTTTTGAATTTCTGCAATTTTATATCCTCAAGCCCCATCATCTCGCTTACCTCCCTGCCCATTACAACACCTTTGCGGATTTCTCCAAGAGCTTTTTGATAATGCAGGTTGGCTACTGTTTTTTCTGTTATGGAGAAGGCTTCGCTTATCAGTACACCGCTTTTCATAAGCATGGCCATATTCGCGCAGATCGTCATAAGATTTCTCTCCTGGCTTATAGCGCCCAATATCGGCACCGCGCTCACTATGTTTTCCCAGGCCAGACGACCTGTTTTTACCCTGCTGAAGAAAAACCAGAATGCCAAAATTATGCCTATCACCCCCACTATAAGTATCTGCCAGTTTGCCGTTACATAATCGCTGATATTTATCACAGTTTGAGTTAATTTTGGCAATGCGACATTCGCATCTTTGTATATCTTGGAAACTTTCGGTATTACAAATGTAAGCATGCCGACGACAAGCACCAGAGCCATACCTACAAGTATGACCGGATAAAACATCGCACCGGTGACCTTCTTTCTGAAATCCTGAGCAGATTCCATTTCATCGACAAGTTCCGCCAAAACAAGCTTAAGGTTTCCGCTTTTCTCGGCAGCCTCCACAAGCGCGGCTTGTATCCCCGGGAAAGCATGCGGGAATTTGCGCATAGCATCCGCGATACTCATACCCGTGTTCACATCGTGTATCATCTCTTTGTAAAGCTTTTTCAGATTTTTAGCCTCCGTCTGAGCCATAACAAGAGACATAGATTCGATGAGAGGCACGCCTGCCCCCACCAATGTGGACATCTGGTCGTAGAAAAACAGCCTGTCTTTGAACGACATCCTTATATTTTTTTTGCCAAAATCCGCTTTTACATCTCCATTGGCTGATGTTTCAGTATTAACAGTCCTATGTCTGAATATCTTCGCGAGAAAAAGATCCAAATTGAACCATAAGTCTGAAAAGAGTCCTCTGATTTTTAATGCTATGGCTGTCATTACAAATTTTTAATTTTTAATTTAAAATTTTTAATTACTTATCACTTAATAACCAAATCTTCCGAACTATCATTACCAGTTACTATCAAATCAATAGAACCGCTTCCGCCGGAGATGGTTTTTTTTGCGTATGGAGCCTCTATGGTCAATGTTTTTGAAGTATCGCCATCAAGCGTTATGCCTGAGACTCTTTCACGGTCGACATTAAAATGAATAAAGCGGATAACATCCGAAACTTCATCGCCGGAAGCTATCTGATAAACCCATTCGGATTCTTTTGAATCTTTAAAATCCGCGCATTCAGAGGTGCTGGCCGTTACGGACTTCGCGCTTAAAACATTTCCATCACCATCTTTCCTGGTAAGCGTGCCGGAGCTTTCAAAAACAATATTACGACCGTTTGTGCATACTGCCCCCAGGCTTAAGGTCAATGTCTTATCATTTGGCGCGCTTTCGATAACCAAAAAATCCTCCAGAAAATTTATTTTACTTGTCTTGTAATCGTCTCTAAGCACTTCCTGCTCAGCCTGCTTTACCGTGTCTTCGATCAATCCTTTGGCTTCTTTTGTTATAAGACTATCACTTAATCCGCGGAAACCGACGATACCTGCAACGCTTACAATGGCTATAATTGAGACAACAACCAGTAATTCCATAAGGCTGAACCCTTTAGGACTATTTAGATTATTGAGGCAGGCCAATGTTATTTCGTTATATCGTTGTTTCGTCATCTCGTTATTTTTAGGCCATTGCTTTAAGCGCCTCTTCGATTGTAATATCGCCTATAGCGGCTTTGTATAAAGCGTCTTTTCTTATAAGTATCATGCCTTCTTTCGCAGCCTGTTCCTCCACCTGTTTATTGGAAGCGCCTTTGATTATCAGCTCCTCAATTTCAGGAGACATTTCCAAAACCTCGAAAAGACCTATTCTGCCGGAAAAACCTGTACCTTTGCATTTATCGCATCCTTTTGCCCTGTATAGGGAGGCATTTCTAGGGTCGATATCCGTATCTTTTTCGAAAAGATTGTAATATTTTTCAGGCACAGGATAACTTTCCCTGCAATTTGAACATATCTTTTTAACAAGCCTTTGGGAAATTATCAATTTAACGGCAGCCGTTATAAGAAACCTGTCTATTTTCATATCCGCAAGGCGTTGTATCGTGCCGACAGCGGAATTCGTGTGAAGTGTGGAGAATACAAGGTGACCCGTTAGAGCTGATTCTATGGCAAGAGACGCTGTTTTCTGGTCGCGGATCTCACCGACCATTATGATATCCGGATCCTGACGTACAAGCGTGCGCAAGCCTTCTGAAAAGTCGAACCCTATTTCCGGATTCACCTGAGTCTGCGTTACATCGGGTATTTTGTATTCAATGGGATCTTCCAGTGTGGAAATATTGAAATCATTCGCGTTAAATGTGGAAATCATCGAGAAAAGTGATGTGGATTTGCCACTTCCGGTAGGACCTACCGCCAATATCATCCCGTATGTGGATTTAAGGTAACGCTCTATCTTCAAAAGGATGTTCGGCAACATGCCAAGATCCCTCAGTTGTATCATCTGCGGGCTTTTTTCCAGAATACGGATTACGACCTTTTCCCCGTACTGAGTAGGTAACATCGAAACACGCAAATCTACCTCTTTACCCGCCTTGCTTGTAAAAGTGCTTTTTCCATCCTGCGGTAAGCGGTGTTCGTCTATTTTTAAGCCGGAAATGATCTTAATGCGAGCGACTATCGGGTGATGATAGATCTTGTCGTAGATCTTATGTTTTATCATATTGCCATCCGCGCGGAAATACACTTCGTACTTATCATCTTTTGGCTTAAAATGAACATCACTGGCATGTTCAGCTAAAGCGCTTTCAAAAATAGAATCCACAATGCCCGGAATGGCGTTTTCATCAAAAGTGTCGAATTCCAGTATCGGCTCTTTTGCCGTGACTTTTTCATCAAGGACTTGTTCACTCTCTTTTTGTAGTGTTTCCAGTAGGCTCATAATTGTTTAAATATTCTTTATATTATACCAAAAAATGGCTAAAAATACAAGGATTTTAATGCTTTATTACACGGTTTGACGTAAAAAAGTATTTTAATGACAAAAAATGGCCTTTCTGATACAATTTACGCAAATAAAAACGAAAAATGCGTAATTGGACATTGGAAATTGGACACCTGCCTGCCGGTAGGCAAGGTTGGAAATTGGATAGAAGGGGTTTTTCGCTAGTTGAACTCATGTTTGCCGTAGTTTTCCTTACGGTTATCGTTTTTGGCGTGATAAAACTTCAGACCAGCAATCTTGTAATGAGTAACGCCCAAAATAACGCTGTACAGGCCAGTTTTTTGGCAAATCAGGGTGTGGAGATCGTGAAAGCCTTGGGAAAGGTAAAATTAGACTCTGAATGCGGTTCACCGCCTTGTACATGCAAACTAACAGAGTCCGGAGTTAATTATGACTTGGACTGCTTAGGCGGAGGCTATGAGGATCTAGCACCTTTTGAACGAACAATAGAAATAAGCAATGCCGACCTTATAGGCGCCTACAAAGTCACTGCCATCGTAGAATGGACTGATAATTCCGGAGAACATAGACGCGATGTTGATGGATTCCCTCCTCTTGAAAACGGCCATGCAGAAGCTAATTTGATTATTTACCAATAACGAAATAACGATACAACGAAATAGTAATACAACATCGACGTCATTTTTTCATTCCGACCGCAGTGGAGGAATCCCTTTCTATTTATCAAAACAAGTAATTGGTGAGGGATCCCTCCATGTTAGTCGGGATGAAAAACGCTACGCTTTACGCCTGAATGCCAGCCAGGGGTTTACCCTTGTAGAACTAATAGTCTCGTTAGCTATTACCGCCATTATTATGGTCGGCATGAGCGCGTTTTTCGCGGGGTCTTTCCATAATCTGTTCATCACACAGCAAAAACTATCCGATACTCAGGGGCAATTTTCCCTTAACGAGATAATCCGCAGTAAATTCACTGATGTAAAAAGCGTTATAGATACCGGTTTTCTGCAAACCGACACCTCGGACGGGCAATTGCCTTTTACATACATAGAAAAGTCTTCTGACAATAAGCTGGTTTTTAAGGACTTTTTTATTTTTAACGGCCTATATGGCAGTAAATCCAGCGACGAATTCAAAGATGAAATCGATAACCCAGCTGGTATAACCTATATCACTTCCAGCTCAAAATATTATGTCACCGCCCCGCTTGAAAACGCGATATACGAGTGCACAACCTTACCCAATAGCTGTGATGCATTGTCGATCCCTGGGCTTGAGCTTAATCAGCCGACTGGAATTACAAGTGCCACAATTGGGACAAAAGACTATTTATTTGTAGCTGATTCAGGTAATAACAGAGTGATTAAAATTAACCTTACAGATCTCCCACTAGACTACTCCGCTTTAGTTGATGAGGGATTAAATTATCCAACAGGGGTGGCTTACTGGAATGGCCTACCTTATCCTTATATTTTTATCGCAGATACTTACAATAATAAGGTTAAAAAAATTAGCCCCTCTGTTGCAGGCGATACACTTATAACTGTCGTCGGCGAAGGTGATGATAAAACGTGCACCGGCACCGCCAAATACTGCAAATTGACATTCCCGACGGGGCTTGCTGTGGACCAGGCAAATAATGCTTTGTACATCGCTGATACGGGAAAAAACCGAATACTTAAAATCAGTGAACCGAGTTCGGATTTATCAAGTTATAAAGTCGATTTTACACTTGATACCGCCACTGAAATCTCTCAAATAAACTTTAGTTTTCCGACGGCTACATCTCTAAAAAATCCTCCTAGTATCACCAATGATTTACATGCTGGTCGATATAACACTGTCGGCACCACTTACGCTTATTTGCTCTCGACTCCGATACTGAATGGCGACCTTACAAAAGACTGTACTCCTGCTACAGATCCACCATCTCCTACTGAATTCTGTTTTGAAAGATTTACGGTTTCCGATGAAAATAATTTGTTCCGGGATGACGATGAAATTATTCTTGGCACAGATCCATTTATATTTATAGTGGATTTTATTAATTTGCCAAATGAAGTCCATGTTACAGATACTTCGAAAAAAACAGCCTACGCGGCAGGTACTATGGCAAAGTTAACAAAAGAATTTTCCGCCGGTCCTTATGAGTTTGATTTTAATTTAACCGATTCAGACTTCAATATTTTCAATAATGTAAATGTCGAAGTTTTTGACGGCGATGGCGATTCAATTAAAAAAGTCAGTCAGACATTCACAATCGGCAACGGTATTTTGGGCACAGATGAGGACAGGATAGAAGTCTCTAGTACCGGATTGGATTATCCTACAGGGTTGGGTTTTAGTAGTGTGGATGGTCTGCATATCTCGGATACACATACGTTCTATACTGACAAAATCAACTCATTCGATTACACGAGCGACTTTGATATCGAAAGTCTTTCTTTCACTATTAAAAACACTGGAACAATTCTGGAGACGACAATAGTAACCGATGCCCCGGAGGAAACCGATAAAAAAACATATAAACTTAACGCCACATTGTCTGAACTGTGATTTTCGCATGATTTAAATGATAGACATGATTAAAACTCAAAATCTTAAATGAAAAATCTAAAATCAAATCAGAAATCTGAAATCCGAAATCTGAAATCCGGCTCGATATTGATTTGGACCGTGCTACTCGGTGTTGCCTTGTCTTCCGCGTTTTTCTTTTTTGCCGTGCGTCTTGGTAAAAGCGGCGCTTTACAGCGTGAGACTGTTCAGTATCAGGGTAAAAAAGCGTATCTGGAAAGTTACGCGGACTATCTGGAGAATAGCGCCGCTCCGAGTGAAATGAACATAAGCTTTGATGATGGTCTTATTACCGGTAAGTTAACACAAAATGTTGATGATGAGATCATCGGAACTTTGGACAGCGGCGAAACACTTACTTTCAACTTCAGTGGAACTATTGATGTCGAATGGAATCTTTGTGAATCGAATCAGAAAGGAAATATCGATATCAATGGCGCGGTTTCTACTCATGACGCAGTAACTGAATGCGCTTCATCTGACGGAGGATATGATGATATTGTCTCGGGAGTAAATGTGCCCAATCCATTCACAATAAAAGCTACCGACGCTCCGTTTCATTTCCATATAACACCTGTAGGCTCCACACAGCTTGTGGATACCAAGTGGCATCTTAATCTGGAAACAAAATTCGGTTATAGTAAAAAAATAAAGGCGGAACGGGTGTTTTAATTTGCAATTATTCCACCTTCTGCGCTAAAATATCACTTGAAGTAAGTTAAAAGTCTAAAATATGAAAACAAAATCCAAAAAAGGTTTCTCGCTCGTAGAACTTTTGGTCGTGATAACGATTATCGCGATCCTTTCCGTTGTGGCTTATACGGCTATGGGCGGGCAGACAGTAACAGCAAGGGATTCCAAGAGAAAACAGGATTTAAGCACAATGCAAAGCGCTTTGGAACTTTATTTCATTGAATTTGGAATTTATCCATATGACCCTCTAACTTCCGGAACCGAAACAGGATGGATACCAAAAAAATATCTATCAGAAATACCCAAGGATCCCAAGGGTGATGATTATGCTTATGCCGTATCTGGCAGTAATACATTCCAAATAGCAGCCACTCTTGAAAATGAAGGCACACCAAAGGCTTATGTTGTCGGCAATAGCGATACCAATCTGATTACCGGAATTGGAGGTTGTGGACTTGTTATCGATGATGAAGCGTGTTTACCTTATGACATTAACGACTAATAATCTAATTATTATATCATGAAAAAAATATCCTTTATTTTAATTGTGTTTTCTTTTATCCTTCTCGCCGGCTGTGCCGCGAAGGAGGAGGCTGAGATAAATAAGGTTTATCAAGGTTCACCTACGGAAACTGCAACTGATACGGAGGAAGACAAGCTCCTTGAAGGTTCGCCTTCAGAAAATAACATTAATGAAAATACCGATATGAGCAAATTCGACCAGACAGCAATGCCTGAAAAAGGCGATCAGATAATCGTAATGGATACAACTAAAGGAGCTATTAAAATAAGGCTGTTCCCCACGTTGGCACCAAAAACTGTTGAGAATTTTATCGGCCTAGCTGAAAAAGATTATTACAACGGTATTATCTTCCACCGCGTTATTCCAGATTTCATGATACAAGGTGGTGATCCGACAGGCACAGGGAGTGGCGGTGAAAGCTTATGGGGCGGAAAATTTAATGACGAATTCAATCCAAATCTAAAAAACCTACGTGGCGCGCTTAGCATGGCCAACTCCGGAGCAAACACCAATGGTAGTCAGTTCTTCATCGTCCAAAAACAAGGCGGAACATCATGGCTAGATGGAAAACATACGGTTTTCGGGCAGGTGTTTGAAGGAATGGATGTGGTGGATGCCATAGCCACCGCTGAACGCGATGCTTTCGACAAGCCACTTACCGATATTAAGATGGAGAAAGTGTCGGTGGAGACGTATTAAAATGTCTGAACTTTGATTTTCTATGATTTGATTGATTATTATGATTTTTAAATATGTTTTGAAAAAATCATGCACATCATTTCAATCACATAAATCACAGTTCAGACAATTAGCGAGATAATGAAATTTAATGTATATTATTTACTGTATTTAATTAATTCGTCATGACTGCCATTCGCGTCCGCATTCCACCATCACCGACAGGCCTACTCCACATCGGCACAGTCCGAACTGCTTTGTATAACTATCTTTTCGCCAAACATAATGGTGGCACGCTGGTTTTCAGAATAGAGGATACGGATAAAGAAAGGAGCACCAAAGAATTCGAGGACGATATCATAAACGGCCTTGTAAAACTTGGTATCGCGGGAGAAGAAGGCGTGCATGCGGGTGGTAAATACGGCCCTTATCGCCAAAGCGAAAGAACGGAGATATATAAAAAATATCTGCTCGAACTTTTGGAAAAAGACCACGCTTATTACTGCTTCTGCAGTAAGGAAAGGCTGGATAAAATGCGCGAAGAGCAGACCGCCAAAAAACTTCCTCCAAGATACGATGGCTGTTGTTCAAAATTAGACCCAAAGGAGAGCTCGAAGCGCGTAGCAAAAGGCGAATTGGCAGTCATACGGATACGAGTGCCGCATGACAGCGACTTAAAATTCAATGATCTTGTCCGCGGGGAAACAGTGATACAAAGCAAAGAACTGGATGATTTTGTGATAGCTAAAAAAATAGACGAGCCTCTTTACAATTACACGGTGGTGGTCGATGACCATACGATGGATATAACGCATGTAATAAGAGGCGAAGACCACATATCCAACACCCCGAAACAGATACTTGTCTTTAAAGCTCTTGGCTGGAAATTGCCGGAATTCGCGCACCTTCCGCTGATATTGAATGAAGATAAAAGTAAACTCAGCAAACGAAAAAACAAGGTATCTGTGGATGACTATCTTAAGGACGGATATCTGCCTCAGGCACTGCTGAATTTTTTGGCGCTTATCGGCTGGAATCCCGGTGACACTAAACAGGAAATATTCACGATGGAGGAACTTATCGAAAAATTCACCTTCGAACATGTACACAAAGGCGGAGCTGTTTTTGATATCAAGAAACTCGATTGGATAAATGGCGAATATATAAAAAACGCGATTGTGGAAGATGTGGATAAATTTTATGAGACAGCCCTGCCGTTTTTAAAAGATAAAATCGAGACAAAGGATGCCGGTTTGATAAAAAAAATCCTTAAAGACCCTGATTTTGAAGGCAGATTCAAAAAATTATCCGAAATAGCGGACGGCTTGGCGCCTTTACTTTCACCGCTTCCGGATTATCCGTATTCACTTTTGGCTCTGGAAAAATTCCAGATAACTCCGGACATACTGAAAAAAGTTTTTCCAAAGGCGAAAGAAGCCTTACAGACAATCGACTGGGAAAAAGGCGACAGCAAAAAGTCTCAGGCTATATCGGATAAGTTAGCCGGAATAGTGCCTGAACTCGGCCTTAAAAATGGACAAGTACTTTGGCCTATCAGAGTTGCCTTATCCGGCATGGAACGTTCACCGAATTTTGCCACTTTGGCTGTTTATCTGGGTAAAGATGAATGTTTGAGGAGACTGGATATAGCTTTAAATAAAGCCGAATAGATTTCGAATGGATATCAAATAGCTATCGAATCGATATCAATACGAAATCAATACGAAGTCTATCCGAAATCAATACGAAACATGAATGTAAACGTCGAGCAAAATGTGAGTTTGGCCCAGTTTACCACTTACCACGTGGGAGGAAATGCGCGTTTTTTCGCGCGGGCGGAAGTGTGGCAACAGTTCTTTGCTTTGAGGGAGTTTGCCAAACACCAAGGCGTGCCTTATGTGGTGCTCGGGGGCGGAAGCAACATTCTTTTCGCGGATGAAGGCTATCCTGGGCTCGTCATTTTAAATCAGATGAACAAAGTGCGATTCCACAGCGAATTCGTCACGGCGGAAAGCGGGGCAAGCCTGTCCAAAACCGTAATTATAGCGGCCAAGCATAATCTGGGCGGAGTATCAGGACTAGCGAATGTGCCGGGAAGCATAGGGGGCGCTGTTTACGGTAATGCAGGAGTGCCTGATATATGGATAGGAAATGTGCTGATGCATGCGGAAATACTGCCGGCAAACGGCAAAGAACCTATAATAGTCGGCCCGGATTATTGCAGATTCGGCTACAGGACAAGCGCCTTTAAACATACCAACGACATAATACTTTCAGCGACGCTAAAGCTTAAACCTACACCGTTTGCAATAACGCAGACGGAGATAAAGGAATACGTGAAACAGCGCACACTAAAACAGCCGATTGGAATGTCATGCGGGAGTTTTTTTAAAAACCCTTCCGAGTTCCCGTCAGCCGGTTGGCTTATAGACCAGGCCGGATGCAAGGGGATGCAAGTCGGCGGAGCACAGGTATCCGAAAAACACGCGAACTTTATTATGAATGCAGGCAAAGCGACAGCATCGGATATAATCAAACTAGCGACGCAGGTGTATAACAAAGTTCTGGATAAATTCAACGTTAACCTTGAGCCGGAAGTGCAGATACTTCCAAATAACCCTTTCAAAAATTTAAAATAAACTTATGCTAAACCGAAAACACGATTCACATAAAGGCGATAACGGCAAAGTCGTCGTCATAGGCGGAAGTGAAGGCTTTTACGGCGCGCCTATACTTTGTGCGCTGGGAGCGGAATATTCCGGAGCAGATCTTGTGCATCTTATTCTCCCGCCATGCCACATTGAAGCTGCGAAAGCCCATTCCCTGAATTTCATACTGCACCATTTCGATAGGGATGTCATGACTTTAAAAGATGTAAAACTAATAACGGAAGTCTGCCAGAATCTAAATGCCGATTCTGTTGTAATAGGGCCCGGCCTCGGCAGGGATCCAAAGACAAAAGAAGCTATTATAAGCCTGCTTGAATCATTTAAAATCCCTACAGTCGTAGACGCGGATGCCCTGATATATACAAAGAATTTGCCGAAAACGGTCATCCTTACTCCGCATAGGGGCGAATTCACCGAGATGACCGGGGATGAACCCACGCCTTCCAACATCCAAAAATGGGCAAAAGACCTGAAAGCGACAATACTCTGCAAAGGACCGCTTGATGTAATCGCCAATGCTGATAATGTTTCTATAAATGAAACCGGCAACCCTCTTATGACTGTCGGCGGTACGGGCGATGTGCTTGCAGGCCTTGTTGGCGGGCTCATGGCACAACACATGAATGCTTTTGACGCATGTAAATACGGAGTTAATGTACTTTGCGCGGCAGCTGACCATCTGGCGGGCAGTCGCGGCAGTCTGAAAGCTATCGATATTTTGAATGAAATTCCATCAATGTTGCAAAAAATCTAATGATCTCTGAATTTAAAATCTTTAAACATTTTTCCGGAATAATATCCCATGGGGTAACCAATAAAATGTTCGGCTCATTTAATGATGATGAAAAAAGTTTTGAGACAAGCATTAAAAAACTGATGGACCATTTTTCAGTAAACAGGCCTGTATTCGCCAATCAGATGCATAGCGACGGCGTGATGATGCTCAGTGAGCGTCCTGATGAAAAACCGGAAATCGACGCTTTTATAACCAATAAAAAAGGCCTGCCTCTGATGATAAAAGTGGCTGACTGTCAGGGCATTATTATGTTCGACCCCGAAACAAAGACGATTGCCGCGGTGCATTCCGGATGGAGGGGGTCTGCGAAAAACATCATCGGAAAAACTATCGACAAAATAAAAAAAGAATTTGGAGTAAAGCCGGCAAATTTGCTCGTAGGCATAAGCCCATCACTTGGCCCTTGCTGCGCGGAGTTTTCCTATCCGGAAAGCGAACTTCCGAAGTTCTGCAGACCTTTTACAAAAGGGAAAAATGTCGATTTCTGGGCATTAAGTTTAAAACAATTATCAGACGAAGGAGTCCTCGTAAAAAATATTGAAAACCCGCGAATATGCACAAAATGCGGTGATGACTGCTATTCATACCGGAGAGGCGAGAGCGGACGGATGGCGGTGTTTATAGATCTGAAAGCCTAAGACTTGTATTTCTTTTTCTCCGTTTCTTTTACTATTTCTTTCCCTCTTTTTCTACCCTCTAAACCCACCCCTCTATGAGGGGCCACATTACACGCACATACGATAGTAATGTGATTTTCAAGTTTTCAAGTCTTCAAGTTCGTTGTATCGTTATTTCGTTATATCGTTTTTACTTATGGAATTCCTCTCATTTTTCCTGATCAACGTTGTCCGCATAGTGAAATATGCGATACTGGTGCGCGTTTTACTGTCGTGGTTTCAGAGTTCCGCAAACGGCACTGTAGCGAGGATCATCTTTGAAATGACAGAGCCTGTATTAAAAATATTCCGAAGTATTTTACCGCGCACAGGCATGATAGATTTTGCGCCATTGCTCGCATTTTTCGCTCTTGATTTTCTGGAAATAGGCATAGCCAATTTAATGGCTAAGCTATGAGCTTAAAACAATGCCATAAATCCATTATGTGTATATAATGGCTTATTTAAGGCTTAACTTATGCGCATTGATTTTGACCTATTTAAAAGAAAAACTTGACTTCGAATAATATTTTGCCTAAAATCATGAAGCTTTGATAGAACTTCCGGAAAATATTTAATTTTTAATTCCAAATATATAGTTAAACGTCTACGCATAAACCATGAAATAAGGGTGCCCACCGTACTACTTGTAGACGGTGAGGAAAATCTGGGCGAAGTGTCTGTTGAACAGGCAATCAAACGCGCTCAGGAAAAAGGCTCCGACCTTGTCGAGGTATCACCCCTGAATAATCCTCCTGTGTGCAAAATAATGGATTATGGCACTTATGTTTACGGCCAGCGCAAAAAGGAAAAGAAGCAGAAGCGCCTGCAAAAACAGACTGAGACCAAAACTATACGCTTAAGCATCCGTACGGGGTCTCATGACCTTGAAGTCAAAGCCAAGCAGGCCAGAAAATTCCTTGAAGACAGAAATACCATCAAGGTAGTCATAATCTTCAAGGGGCGTGAAATAGCGCATGGCGATCTGGCCGAGCAAAAACTGCGTGAATTCTATAAATATCTTGAAGATGTTGCCAATATAGAGCAGCAGCCAAAACAGCAGGGATACCAGATGACTATGATGCTAAATCCTTCGAAATAATAAATACACCCATATTAATTCTTAATCCAATTAACCATGCCCGGAAAAGCCAAACCAGGAAAAATCAGAACTGCAAGCGGTGCCAAAAAAAGGATCAGAAAGACCAGTAAAGGCAAATACGTTTGCGAGAAAGCCGCACATAACCATTTGCTCGGCCAAAAGTCCAAAAGACAAAAACGCCTTCATCATAAAAGGATGATGGCTAATAATCCCGTTTATGGTAAACAGCTTAAAAGGCTTTTGCCCGGAATATAATTTCCAATCAATAATCATTAATAATTATTTAAAATGCCCAGAGTAAAACGAGGAATGGCATCACACAGACGCCATAAAAAATTATTGAAATTAACCAAAGGCTTTCGCGGAAGGCGAAAAAATACCATTAAACTTGGTACGAATGCCGCAATGAAAAAAGGCCAGAACGCCTATCGCGACAGACGCCTTAAGAAAAGATATTTCCATCAGCTATGGATCCTTCGCATCAATAACGCGTGCAGGGAATCCGGCCTAAGATACAGCAGGTTCATATATGGCCTCGAGCTTGCCGGCATATCCGTAAACCGCAAAATGCTTTCCGAGCTTGCAGTTAATAATCCAGCTGTATTCAAGGATCTAGTTGAAAAAGCGAAAGCTGCCCTTCCTGCCCCAGGTAAAGCTCCAGATTTGGAGGAACTGAAAAAGAGGTTGGGTAAATAATCCAAACTATCAAAAACCCCGCGGTTTACCGCGGGGTTTTTTGTTGACGGTTTATAAACAGAAAAAGGGCTCGGGCCGGCAAGCCTTAAGTTATGTATGGGAATAAGTTAAAAGATGACACGCAAGGAAGCCCGCCAATTCGTCCGCAGGACGAGGCGGGTCTTTTTGCGAGAAGACGAGGGCGGTTCAGGCCCAAGCCTTGATTTTTTTCGGCTCCACCCGTTTTTGTATCAAGACAAAAATGGGTGGAAAACATTCTCAGGTGATCCACTGCCCGCATTTATGCATGTTGAAAGCAGGGAAACTAGTTGCTCGCACAATGGTTATTGTGCAGAATTTTCTGCCAGCCATCTTCTCACATCTATCGATGCCTGAGCGCCGATTCCGGCGGAGGTTATGGCTTGGCGGTATCTGTGATCAACGCAATCACCTGCGGCAAAAATACCTTCGGCACTAGTCATGGTGTGTTTTTTTAGGACGACATAACCCAATTCATCGATTTCAATCTGCCCTTTGAATATTTGTGTATCAGGAATATGACCGATAGCCAAAAACATGCCATCCACACTAAGCTCAGATAATTCTCCTGTTTTTGTATCCTTCAGGCGCAAGGCTTTAACGGTATTATCACCCAATATCTCATCAACTGCTTTGTTTATGATGATTTCTATCTTTGGATTGGCCTTAGCCCTATCAAACATTATTTTGGAAGCCTTGAAATTGTCGCTTCTATGAATTATATAGACCTTGTTGGCGAATTTCGTCAGAAAATTCCCTTCTTCCATAGCGGAATCACCACCACCCATAACGGCTACTGTTTTATTACGGAAAAAGAAGCCGTCACAAGTGGCGCAAACAGACACACCCTTTGCCCAAAACTTTTTTTCGGATTCTATGCCTAAGGTCCTTGGTTTCGAACCTATGGCGATTATGACGGATTTGGCCTGATAAGAATCATTATCCGAATAAATAGCAAAAGGACGTTTTGAAAAATCTACTTTAGTTATCTGCTTAGCTATATATTCCGTACCAAAACGCTTAGCCTGTTCTTTCATTTCCGCAACAAGCTTCGAACCTTCAATGCCGTCTTTAAATCCTGGAAAGTTTTCTATTACGGTTGTAGTAGTAAGCTGACCTCCCGGCTGCCAGCCTTCAAAAACAAGGGTTTTTAAATCCGCACGGCTCGTGTAAATAGCGGCGGTACTACCAGCCGGACCTGAGCCTATAATAATGACATCGTATACCATATATTTTATATATCTGTTAAATCACCTGCCTATTATAACAGAAACGAGGTGTTGGTTTTATCCAATTTTTACTGTATTTTTATTCTGCTAAAAAAAATATATGAGGATAGCTCTTGTCCATGAAATGCTGGTGAAACTTGGGGGCGCGGAACGCGTGCTTAAGGCCTTGCTTGAGCTTTATCCAAAGAGCCCAATTTTTACACTATTGTATGACAGTGAAAAAACGGATAACTGGTTCGGGGGCGAAAAAATACATACATCCCATCTGCAGGCATATTATAATTTCCTGAAAAGCCCTAAATGGCTTCTTTCCAAAATGCCAAAAGCCATAGAACAGTTCGATTTCAGCAAATATGATCTTGTCATATCTAGCAGTTCGGCTTTTGCCCATGGCATTAAAAAAGGCTCGAAGACAAAACATGTATGCTACTGCCATTCCCCTATGCGTTACGCCTGGGATTACGCGCATGAATATGCGAAGGACTATTCTCCTATTATGCGGTTCTTTATAGCCAACATGCTGAATAAAATAAGGCTGTGGGATTATAAGGCGGCGGACAGGGCGGATATCATATTGGCCAATTCAAAACACGTGCAGAAACGCATAGAAAAATACTGGAGAAAAAAAGCGGAAGTCGTGTATCCACCGGTAAATGTAACGGGCTTTACGCCAAATCCGGACCATGAGGATTATTTTCTGATAGTTTCCGCTCTGACCCCATTCAAACGTATAGATCTTGCCGTAAGGGCGTTTAATAAGATAAAACATAAGCTTATTATCATAGGCGATGGTTCACAGAGAAAAATATTGGAGGATATGTCCGGAGATAATATAGAATTTCTGGGGTATAAGGATGATAAAGTCGTAAAAGAGTATATGGAAAACTGCAGGGCTTTAATATTCCCCGGAGAGGAGGATTTTGGCATAACACCTGTGGAAGCTATGGCCGCCGGCAAACCTGTGCTCGCATATGGAGTAGGAGGCGTAACAGAAAGTGTGCAGGCAGGCGTAAGCGGTGAGTTTTTCTACGAACAGACGCCTGAATCACTTATTAAAGGGCTTACCACGCTGATGCTGAACGAGAGAAATTATGATTACAAAAAAATCCGCCATATCGCTGAGCAATTTGACGGATCTGTTTTTGAACAAAAATTAAAAAGGATTATTTCTTCTTTGCGGTAGCTTTCTTAGCCGGAGCCTTTTTTGCAGTGGCTTTTTTGACTTCCGGTTTTTTTGCCGGAGACTTTTTAACCTCAGTTTTCTTTGCGGTAACAGGCTTCTTGGCAGGCTTTTTAGCCTCCTCTTTAGCGACCTCCTTCACTTCCGTATTTTCCTTGGCTTTTCTTGTAATCCTTTCCTCAACAGTTTCCTTGCTTTGAACATCCTTCTTTACTTTGCGCTCTTCAGCTTTAGCCTGAAGCTTTTTGGCTTCTTCCATGCGTGCTCTGAACTTATCTACACGGCCTGCCGTATCAACCAGCATCTTTTCTCCTGTATAGAACGGATGCGAAGCGGATGAGACCTCTATGCGTATCACGTAATGATCGACTCCATTGATCTTTTTAGTCTCCTTGGATGTCATAGTCGAATGTGTAGGAAATTCGGCACCACAAGTAGTGTCTACAAATACGACCGGATTTAGCTTTGGATGAATATCTTTTTTCATAATTATCTTTCGTTATAATAAGCGGGTGGATTTTATATTATTTCTTTCTTTTGGGCAAGGCTTTTTTCTTTTTATTTCCGTCTTTTTTCATTTTGCCGAAATAAAATAACCACCTGCCCAAAATAAGCAGTACTGCCAGGCTGGTTACAGCTATAAGGGCTATTGTCTGCCATCTGTAGATAACGCTTATCTTTATGTTCTGCTCCTTTGATTCACCTTTATCGTCCGTTACATTAAGTTTAACCGTATATTCGCCAGTCTTATCGAATGTGTAATCGACTATGACTTCGTTACGCTTAACACCATCTCCAAAATCCCATTCGTAATTCGTCACCTGACCATCCGGATCGCTGGATTTAAGCGCGCTGAATGTGACTACTTTGCCTTTTGAAACAACATTGGATTTTGTTTCTATCTGTGGGATAGGCCCATGGTTGGTGCTATCCGGGTCGCTGTTATCACCGGTTCCATCACCATCACTATCCACCCATTCAGCGGGGTCACTTAGAAAAACATCCCTATTATCACCTGTGCCGTCTCCATCAGTATCCTTACTCTCTGTGGAATCGAGAGGGAATAAATCCACTATATCGGAGATAGTGTCGTTATCATCATCCGTATCGGCATTGTCACCTATTCCATCTCCATCTGTATCAAGCGACTCGGCAGAATCCAGCGGAAACGCGTCTTTCGCGTCCGGCGTGCCGTCATTATCGTCATCGGCATCATTTCTATCCCCAATATTATCTCCGTCGCTATCCTTATCCACATAAATATCCTTGCTGACCTTGTTGTTGGAAGAATCATCTCCCGTCTCGTTCCAGGGTATTATGCGGACGCTTATTGTGTGACTGCCGACAGAATTTCCAACCCAATCCACAAAAACGTCGTCAGTTTTTCCGGCTAAGGCGGAAATCGGCTGATCGGCTCCTATAAAAGTTTTTTTCTGTTCATCATAAAACTTAACGACTCCGGAAAGGTCGTACTGTGAATTATTGCTGACTGTGGCATATATGCGAATACTTTTGCCGACCAGGATATTGCTATCCGCCTTTACATTCTCAGGGCTGACAGAAAGATCCCTGTCAAAAGTTTGCCCATATACCACTTGCGGTATCAAACCGCAAAAAACCATTAAAGCGGCAAAAAATAATTTGATAGATCTCATAAGTGTTTACTTAGTGGATTTTTCCAAGGGCAACTCCTGTTTTTGCTCTTTGACATCACCTTCGTCTACCAAAATCGACAAAGACGCTACCTTATCGCCTTCATTAAGGCGCATTACATAAACACCCTGTGTGGCACGGCCCGTTGTAGGCAGTTCATCGATAGGCAGACGTATCATCTGACCGTGTTTGGAAATAAGCACCAAATCGCCTTTTATGTTTTCAAACAATATGCCGGCACCTATTACTTTGCCTGTTTTTGGCGTTAGATGAGCGGTTTTTACTCCGCTGCCGCCACGGCTTTGGAATCTGTATTCCTTTACCGAAGTTGTTTTACCTAAACCGTTTTCCATAACTACAAGCAGGCGACTGGCATCCTCGTTCTTTATAACATCCATTGCAACGACCTCGTCATCACCTTTAAGCCTTATTCCACGTACACCCATACTCGCCCGGCCCATAGCCCTTGCGTTGTCTTCTTTAAATCTTATGGATTGGCCGTTTCTTGTGACTATTATCACCTGATCGCTTGCAGACGTTGGGCGGACCCAGTCAAGAAGATCACCTTCTCTTAGTTTTATGGCTATAAGACCGGACTTTCTCACATTGGCGAAGTCAGCCATCTTTGTTTTTTTGACAGTGCCTTTGTTGGTAGTCATGAACAGATATTCTCCGGTGCTCTTTGTCCTATCAAGCATTGCTGTGGCGATTTCGCCCTGTTCCAGCTGAAGTATGTTGACTATAGCCTGTCCTTTGGACGTTCTGCTGGCCAAAGGTATTTCGTAAGCAGGAAGAGAGAATACCCGGCCTTTATTTGTGAAATAAAGGATATCATCGTGAGTCATCACATTGATGATATTTGAAATCTCATCCTCTTCCTTGGTAGCCATACCTATAACCCCCTTACCTCCACGCCCCTGAGTGCGATAAACACTTGGGCTCATACGTTTGATGTAGCCATCTTTGGTAAGCGTGACCATCATCGGTTCGTTTGGAATAAGCGCTTTGGCATTGAACTCGCCCGCAGCATGAGGAACTACCTCTGTACAGCGTTCATCACCATATCTATCAAGAATATCCTGAGTTTCAGTTTTGACTATGGCTAACACTTTCTTAGGATCTTTCAATATCGCTTCGCATTCTTTTATGAATTTTCGTTTCTCGGTCAATTCATCCTCGATCTTCTGCCTTTCAAGACCGGCGAGTGTCTGCAGACGCATCTCAAGAATGGCTTTCGCCTGAATATCCGTAAGCTTGAATTTCTTTATAAGATTATCTTTGGCGAGCTCTTTTGTAGCTGACTTTTTGATCGTAGTAATAACAGCATCTATATCATCAAGAGCCAGTTTAAGGCCTTCAAGTATGTGCTCTCTGGCTCTGGCTATTTTAAGTTCGTATTCCGTGCGCCTTGTAACGACGACCTGCCTGTGTTTTACGAACTGCTCGAGGATGACTTTAAGATCAAGCAGGCGTGGCTGTAAGCCATCGATGAGCGCGATCATGTTAAAGCCAAATGTTGTCTGTAGATTGGTGAATTTGTAAAGCTGATTCAAGACCTTCTTTGGGAAAGAATCCCTCTTAAGTTCTATCACGACACGGACTCCTTCGCGGTTGGACTCATCGCGCAGATCGGATATGCCGACTATCTTCTTTTCATGCACAAGATTGGCGATAGATTCGACAAGCGCGGACTTATTAACCTGATAAGGCATCTCTGTGATAATGATCTGGCTCTTTCCGCCTTTTGTCTCCTCGATGTCGGCCTTTCCGCGTATTACTATACTGCCACGGCCTGTCGCGTAGGCTGTTTTAATAGCCTCTACATCGTAGATTATGCCTCCTGTAGGGAAATCCGGACCTTTTATGAACTGCATAAGATCATCGATATTCGCATCAGGATTATCGATAACATACTTAACGGCCTCCATCACTTCCCTAAGATTGTGCGGAGGAATGTTTGTAGCCATACCGACAGCGATACCCATCGAGCCGTCCAGAAGAAGTGCGGGAATACGGCTTGGAAGCACTGTAGGCTCTTTTAAGCGGCCATCGTAGTTCGGGCGGAAATCCACAGTTTCTTTTTCGATATCGGCCAGCATCTCATCCGTTATTTTTTCCAATTTGGCTTCGGTATAACGCATGGCCGCGGCGTTATCACCATCCATCGAACCGAAGTTACCCTGACCTTTGACAAGGCAGTAGCGCATATTGAAATCCTGAGCCATACGCACCATGGAATCGTAAACAGCGGTATCGCCATGCGGATGGTATTTACCAAGCACCTCACCGACAACGGTGGCGGATTTGCGGAATTTGGCGCTGTGGCGCAAGCCGAGTTCGTGCATCGCGAAAAGTATTCTGCGATGTACCGGTTTTAAACCGTCGCGGACATCCGGAAGCGCGCGTGAAACTATAACGCTCATGGCGTAATCCAGATAGCTCTCCTCCATTTCGTTCACTATATCGCGAGGAGTATTGTTTTTATCCAAAGAAAGCGGATTTACAATATTTCCGCCATCGCCCCCCTTATCGGAAGAAGCCTCTTTTTCAGGCTCTTTTTTCTCCTCCGGAAGTTTTATTTCTTCTTTTTCCGGTTTATCTTTTTTAGGATCTTTTTTTCTAGGCACAGAATTGATGGTTAACGATAGTAAAAATCTGAGGCAACAAGCCAAAAAGGTAGACCAAAAGTTACCAGGGAAATATTACCATATCGGAATAAAGAAAAAAAGAGTATTTATTTCGGATTTAAATGCTTTGCTTTTTTCAGAAATGGAAATTAAAATGGCATAAAGCAAAAACATATACTACGTCTTAGCGGCCTACTAAACAGCAACATATGCCATACCTTAGCGATCTTCTAAGTAACAAAGTCTGGGATAGCGCCGATGAAAAAGTGGGGTATTTGGAGGACGTTGTTGTAGATCCTAAGCCAGGGGAATACGTTTCCCTTAAATACATCGCTATACGCAAACATAAAAAGGGGCATCTGATCTTCGTTCCCTATAAATATGTTGAGAATTTCACGAAAGAAGAGGTTTCACTGAAAACCCGCCTTGGAAAAATACCTTATCTGACATCTGTCGACCAAAACTGCCTTTACTTAAAACAAAACGTTTTAGACCAGCAGATAGTCGATATCTCCGGCGCCAGAGTAGTCCGCGTGAACGACTTAAGGATAGGTGAATTCGAAGGGGAGATGAGTGTGCTTGGGATAGACGTTTCCTTTAAAGGTATTCTCCGCAGGCTTGGCCTTCAGTGGCTTGATTTTTTAGGTCTGGCGCGCGTCCATCTTATTGACTGGAGACAGGCCCAGCCTATTCACGGAACACTAAAGCTTGATACTGTTTCCAAAAACCTGAACAGACTCCATCCGGCCGATTTGGCGAATATTATCGAAACCCTGAACGTACGGCACGGCAGTAAATTGGTAAAATCCATGGATTCCGAATCAGCCGCATCCGTTCTGGAAGAAGTCAATCCGCATCTTAAAAGATCTCTCGTCAAATATCTTGGATATGAAGAAGCTTCTCAGATCGTCGCAAAGATGTCGGTCGAAGAAATAGTCGACCTCGCGAAATCTCTGCACCGTGATGATGCCGACCTGATCCTTTCTTCCTTAAAACAAAAAAAACTTAAGGAGGTTGAACGCCTTATACATTATCCTAACAATACAGCCGGCGGTCTTATGATGGTAAATTTCATGACATTGCGCCCGGACTGGACAGTGCTACACGCCATATCCGAGATAAAGAAAAAATCGGAAGAATTCGATTCACTTGTTTACGCTTATGTGACAAATGAAAACGGCATCCTTATGGGGGCTGTATCGATGAGAAGCCTTCTTGTTTCACCGAAAGACAAAAAGATAAAAGACATCATGAAAAAACTTGCTAAGAAAACCATCATCCGTGTGAACGAGCAGATCGAAGAAATCGTAATGACCATGACCAAATACAATCTGTATATGGGCGCCGTTCTGGATGAGGATGACAAAATGGTGGGGGTTATTTCCATTGATGACGTAATGCGTCATCTTGTGCCAAACGCATAATATCCATGAATAAAATCAAAGAACATCTAAGGAGATATTGGCTTAAAATCGTTTTCTTTTTAGGTGTCGTAGGCCCCGGAATAATATCCGCCAACGCCGATAATGATGCCGGCGGAATAACGACTTATTCCATCGTAGGCGCGCATTTCGGCACTAAAATGCTATGGGTTCTTTTACTTATCACTTTCTCACTAGCCGTTACTCAGGAAATGGGCGTGCGTCTTGGGATTGTAACACGTCAGGGGCTTGGCGGGATTATCCGTGAGAACTTCGGGATACGATGGACTGCTTTTGCTATGCTGCTCATGCTTATCGCAAATATTGGCACTATTACAGCTGAATTCGCCGGCATAAGCGCTTCACTTTCAATAGTAGGAGTAAGCAAATACTGGTCTATCCCACTGGCAGCGCTGGCAGTTTGGCTAGTTTTATATAAAGGATCTTTCAAAACGACTCAAAAAATATTCCTGATGTTCTCGGCTTTCTATATCGTTTATATCATCAACGGTTTCATCATCGGCCCCGATTTCGGACAGGCGGCAAAAGACATGATCACTCCTACAATCGAATGGACGACCCCTTTCCTGCTTACCATGATAGCCCTTATAGGAACGACGATTACCCCATGGGGCCAGTTTTTCATACAATCCTATGTAGTAGATAAAGGCCTGGACGTAAAACATTACCGCGCGGAAAAAGGCGAAGTGTTTTTAGGCGCATTCATCACAAATATAGTTAGCTTTTTCATCATCATCTGTACAGCCGCGACGCTTTATAAACACGGTATTCATATCACAGACGCCAAAGATGCCGCCATGGCTCTTGAACCTTTAGCCGGCAGATTTGCCCAATTCCTTTTTGCTTTCGGGCTTTTCAGTGCTTCCATGCTGGGGGCTTTTATTTTACCTGTAGCCACCTCATACGCCTTGTGCGAAGCTTTCGGATGGGATTCCGGATTCGACACGAACTGGGAAAGGGGGAAAGTCTTTTACTCAATAATCCTTGGTTCTATTATCATCCCAGCCATCATAGTTCTTATGCCGGGCATCTCTCTTATAAAAATAATGATACTTTCGCAGGATGTGAACGGAATACTTCTGCCCTTTATTTTGATTTTCGTTATTCTCCTCCTCAACAACAAAAAACTGATGGGCAAGCATACCAATACTGTTCTGGGTAATATCCTTTCCTGGGGAACCGTTCTTTTCATCATCGCCGCCACTGTGGCTTTGGTGGTGACATCTTTGATGGGGCTGAATTAAATCCAGTTAATTGCCTTCAAGCCGTTTTTCGCCAAAAACTCATTTGCCTTACTGAAATGTTTACAACCGAAAAACCCGCGGTGAGCGGATAGCGGAGACGGGTGAGGTGCTTTTAAAACTAGGTGTTTGTTCAGATCTATCATCCATTCTTTGCTTTGCGCGTAGTTGCCCCACAGCATAAATACGACGTGCTCCTTTTTTTCGGAAATAAGACGTATTACTTCGTCTGTAAATGTTTCCCAACCCTTGTTTTGGTGGGAAGTGGGCTGATGCGCGATAACGCTCAGAATGGCATTCAGTAAAAACACGCCCTGCTGGGCCCAATGTTCCAAATTGCCATGAGCAGGCATCTGCCCGCCGACATCGGACACTATTTCTTTGTATATATTAATAAGTGACGGCGGCATCGGAATGCCCTGATTGACCGAAAAACAAAGCCCATGCGCCTGCCCATCGCCGTGATACGGATCCTGTCCGAGTATGACGACTTTGACTTTATCAAAAGAGCAAAGGTCAAAGGCTTTGAAGATATCTTTCGGAGGAGGAAAAACCTTTTTTGACTTATATTCATCGCGCACAAAATTGGCGAGTTCCTCGAAATACGGTTTATTAAACTCTTCCTTTAAAACTTCTTGCCAAGATTTTTCAATACGTACATCCACGCAAGAAGTTTAAGGCAAAGGCAAAGGCGAAGGCAAGTGGGTAAAAATTTTTAATTCGTAATTTTTAATTTTTAATTTAAAATAGGTTTATGTTCCAATATATTGCCGACACCATAGTTTATAAATTACTCGGACTAAATGAAACGATGCCACAGGCGGCTGTGTTTAATTTTTTCATCTATGACACGATAAAAATCCTGTTCCTTGTTTTTACGGTTGTGACGATTATCGCGTTCATACGCCAGTTTGTCGACCCGGTAAAAACCAGGGAATTGATGAAAAAAGCGCGGTTTGGTTCGGGCAATCTGATTGCCGCGCTTTTTGGCGCGGTAACGCCGTTTTGCTCATGCTCTTCTATCCCACTTTTTATCAGTTTTTTGGAGGCGAGAATACCGATGGGAATAGCGTTTTCTTTTCTTATTACTTCACCGCTTGTAAATGAGGTGGCGTTTGTGATGATGGGCGGACTTTTCGGGTGGAAAATAGCAATTCTTTACGCCGTTTCCGGAATCCTGCTTGGTGTTATTAGCGGAATGATCATCGGACTTTTAAAGATGGAAAAACATATAATATTAGAGAACGCGCAGGAAAAACATTACGAAGACCAGGTGGCCAAAACACTTAAAGGCAAAATCCACCATGCTCTGCACGTTGGCGGACGGACGTTTAAAAATCTGTTGCCTTACATACTTGGAGGCGTAGCCGTTGGAGCGATAATACACGGCTATGTGCCACAGGAGTTTTTTATGAACACAATAGGAAAATACGAAGCACTTTCCGTACCGATAGCGACGCTAATAGGAATACCGATTTACGCCGGTTGTTCGATGATAGTACCTGTGATCTTTTCTATTACCGTAAGCGGGGTACCGCTTGGCACTTCACTCGCGTTTATGATGGCGATAGCCGGGCTTTCACTTCCGGAAGCGATTATTTTAAAACGCGTGATGTCGTTCAAACTGCTCGCGACATTTTTCGGACTTGTGGCGATCGGGATAATGGCTATCGGGTATTTGTTTAATGCCCTAGCTTAAGAGCTTAGTCGCTTCGCTAAGCTTAAGAGCTTAAAAGAAATCTCTGTAAGCTCCGTAAGCTTTGTAAGCTTTGTAAGCTCTATAAGCTCTTTTAGTTTTTCCACAGTTTAGGAATAGCCTTTATCCAACCGAAATGCAAGATCAGGTGGATTATTATAAGCGCGCCAAAAATATATCCGCCGTAAGAATGGATATCGGACCAGTTGTGCCTGACAAGCCCCCAGAACGCGTTTTCCTGACCGCCTGTACCTCTCGGTAAAGCGTATTTGAGAATAAGAGCGGAAAGAAATACCGCCAATGCGGATATGAAAAGCAAAATATCCGTTATTATTAAAAATTTTATTTTTTTCATATTGTTAGTTTTAACCTATATAACCAAATGTATTTGAAATCCATTCGCCTACGTAATGTGTGACGAAAATGACTATCAAAGCTATAAATACGTGCTCACTTATAACATGCCATGGCTTTTTTTTCTGCTCTCTAGCCATCCAAAAGCTGATAAAGCTCAAAACAAGAAGGCCCCACGCGATACTGACAAGCATAGCATTCTGCAAAGGTAATAATATGACCGGTACAACAAAGGTGAGAGCAAAAAATAGCTTAGCCATGAATGTGGCGATAGTGGATTCCCACACTTCTTTGCTGGAATGCGTATTCTGAGATTCCTCGGAAATATGTATGCCTAAAGCGTCAGAGAAAGCATCCGCGATGGCAATTGTTAAGATACCGCCTAAAACAGCAAGTTTGGAGTGTGTGCCGGAATGAAGACCTACCATCATACCGAGCGTTGTGATGATGCCGGATGTAAGGCCAAAGCTAATACCTTTTAAATATGAAAGCTTCATCTTCTAAAATTTTTAAAAATATTATTATGCCCAGGGATTATATAATCAGATTTTTTTAAAATCAAATCGCGGCTCTTTTTAAGTTTAGAGGAACTGGTGGCATACCGGTCTTTTTTCGGAAAATCCTTTTTCCAGAACACATCACCGCAGACGGCGACTAGCCCCTTATCTGTTTTTATAAGGAATGTGATGCTGTCATCGCTATGACCGGGAGTTTTGAGTATTTTTATGCCGGCTGACACCTTACCGTCTGTTTTTTCCCACTTATCTCCTTCCCACCATCCCCAATAATCGATGACTTTGGCTTTTGGAAACATGCCGACGTTACGATTATGATCGGTGTGGGCGTGTGTTATTCCGACTACGTTTATATTATTGACGGACAGGCCTGCCTTTTTTAGTTCTCTGACTAAAATATCAGGTTTTGATACCGTGCCCGGGTCGATGACCATATTCATTTTCCCATCGCGCACCAAAACAACTGTGGAACAGCTTTTTCCTCCGGTATCTCCGGAGGTATAACCCTTTACTAACACTTTTACTGTCGTCATGAGACTATTATACATTAAACTACTTTTTAAATTTAAGAATATTGAATAATAAATGTTGATTTTTGATTTCTTAATCGGCAATCAAATTTAAAAATTTAAAATCGATATTCAATATTTTAAAATCAAACTAAAAAAGGCTCCCGCCGAAGCAAAGAGCCTTCTTCAGAAAGTTTATCGTCTTATCTTTCCTTCTGAGGACGAGCTTCATTTACAATCAGCTTGCGGCCTTCATACTCTTTACCGTGCCACATACTGATGGCAGCTTGCGCGTCATCTTCTGTAGCCATTGTGACAAAACCAAAGCCCTTTGAACGGCCTGTCATTCTGTCGGAAATAAGGATAACGTCTTCAACTCCGCCTGCCTGAGCAAACGCTTCTGTTAAAGACTCTTTTGTAGCTTTGTAAGGAAGATTCCCTACATATAACTTTCTTTCCATAAAAAAATATGGTGATGAAATAAATGTGCAAACTTCTCTTACTGCTTTTTACGCGTTGAGAAGTAAAAACACACTCAGACGCTCACAAAAACTTGTTGGAGAAAATTGACTGTTTAATTATCCTCCAAATAACGGCTTTAGTCAAACAATTTTAACAATTCAAATTTATTTACAGTCGTCAGGACAGGTGTCCGGAGCTTCCCCACAAGGGCATCCTACAGCCATGCAGACGATTTCCTGACACTGCCCGTCACCGCATTTGTTTTCACATACACCATCAACCGGTTCCGATTTGGTAATGACCTCGGTAAAAGTCTTTCCTCCGGGTTCGGCACACTGACGCGGATAACTTTCCATAACTGGATTACCGGCTTTAACACAATCATCGAAGGAGGTTATTTCGCTTTTGCTACCGACAGAACAGCCTGAAAGCAGAACGATTAATATCAAGCCTGAGATAATAGTAATTTTTTTCATAATAACTAAATAACTAAACGACGAAATAACGATACCATGTGCAAGCGCAGGAGCAAGTGCAAGTCGTTTTATAACATTTACTTGCACATGCACATGCACTTGGAGTTTTAGTTTAATTGATTATTGGAAGTGCTATAATAATACCGCAATAATAAAATCAAAACAAAATGGCACCGCAAAACAATTACTATCAGCTGACCGCTGAGGAAACTCTAAAAAGCCTAGCCAGCCGCAAGGAAGGTCTTTCAAGTGATGAAGTCGCTCAAAGGCTTAAGCTTTATGGTAAAAACAAATTGACTGAGGTCGGGAAAAAATCAATTTTTCTTTCTTTGCTGTATCAGCTGAAAGACCTTATGGCCATCATAATGCTGGTAGCCGGTACTTTTTCGCTTTTCATACATTCATACAGGGATGCCATAATCATGTACGGGATAGTCACTGTAAACCTTCTGATAGGATTTTTTCAGGAGTACAAGGCTGAAAGGATTATGGATTCACTTAAGGGAATGACGCGCGCGAAAGCAAAGGTGATCAGGAATGGCAAAGCGATGGAGGTGGACAGCGAACTTATTGTCCCCGGCGATATCGTTGTAATAGATGAAGGTGACGCGCCTCCGTCGGATATCAGGATATTAGAAGAAAACACGTTATCGACAAATGACTTCTCGCTTACAGGTGAATCCAATCCGACAAGAAAATTCATACATCCTATTGCCGGCCATGTAGGACTTGGTGATAGGAACAATCTTGTTTTTATGGGCACCACTGTTGCCACCGGAAATGCGACAGGCGTCGTTATATCTACAGGCATGCAGACGGAACTTGGGCGCATAGCAAACCTAAGCCAGACTACAGATGAAGAACTTTCACCTCTTCAGAAAGAGCTTAACAATCTGGCGAAAAAAGTGACTTACACGGCATTGTTTGTGGGAGTCATTCTTTTTGGCGTGGGGATGATAATGGATTTTACACTGCGCGAATCGTTCCTTTTTGCTATGGGTATCGCCGCTTCATGCGTACCGCAAGGGCTTCCCGCGCAGGTGTCAGTCGCGCTTTCTCTTGCCGCCGGCAGGCTGGCTCAAAAGAAAGCTGTCATAAAAAAACTTTCGTCGGTAGAAACATTGGGGTCGACACATATCATCTGTACCGATAAAACCGGGACTCTTACGACAAACGAGATGACTGTGCAGAAGATAATGATAGGCGAAAGGATAATGGATATTGATAATATCGGCTATGAACCAAGTGGTAAAATAACAGATTCCTCTGCGAAACCTTTGACAAAAAATGAACTGGAAAAATTAAAACTGTTTTTTGAAAACGGTGTTTTCGCTTCAAACGCGAAGATCTGCGCACCGGATGCAGAACATCCTAAGTGGTATGCGATAGGCGACCCCACAGAGGCGGCACTTATAACCCTTGCCGGCAAGGCGGGAGTGGATTTTAAATCCCTGGATAAGAAGTATCCCGAACTTAAGGAATTCACTTTTGATGCGGCCAGAAAAAGAATGTCTTCCGTAAGAAAAATAGACAATGAATACAGGATATACGTTAAGGGGGCGCCTATCAGCGTCCTTGAAAGATGTTCACATATTTGGGATGGCTCTAAATTAAGAGAAATAACCGAAATGGATAAGGAGGCCATACTTAAAAAAACCGACGAATTCGCGATGATGGCATTAAGGAATCTCGCCTACGCATATCGCGTAATACCTAAGTTTGATCCTAAGATAAAAATGGAAGAGGCTGAACAGAATCTTATATGGCTTGGGCTTGTTTCCATGATCGATCCGCCAAGAAAAGATGTAAAAGCAGCGATAGAATCCGCACTGAAGGCCTATGTAAGAGTGATAATAATAACCGGAGATTACGCCCTGACAGCAGAAGCAATAGCGAAAAAAATAGGTATGACCTCCGGCAAGGATAAAAAGATAACGGTAGTAACAGGGAAGGAACTTGCAACGATGTCCGATATAGACCTTTTGCAGAAACTGATTTTCACAAACCTTATTTTCGCGAGGACTTCTCCCGAGGATAAACTGAGGATAGTCGACCTGCTTAAACGTGCCGGTGAAATAGTGGCTGTAACAGGAGACGGAGTAAACGACGCGCCTGCCCTTAAAAAAGCTGATATAGGAGTCGCAATGGGCAGAACAGGAACAGATGTTGCAAAAGAATCCTCCGAACTTGTTTTGCTTGATGATAGTTTTGGGACACTGGTGAGCGCGATACAAGAGGGCAGGACGATTTTTCAGAATCTCAAGAAAACAATAATGTCCACAATCACCTCCAACATGGCTGAGTTGACGGCGGTTTTGTTAAGCCTTATTTTTACAAGCTTATACGGTACTCCGCTCGCAATATTAGCTGTTCAGATACTGGCTATCGACTTGGTGGGAGAAATGGTCCCGCTGACCTTTCTTACATGGGATCCTGCGGGGAAAAATTTAATGACCACGCCGCCCAGAAATCCAAATTCACATATAATCACCGGAAAAACTCTTTTCAATATTGGCTGGGCAGGCTTTATTATGGGCGCTTTGGGTTTTATTAACTTTATGTTCCTATTTGCGCGTGAGAATTCATCCGCTGTGGGGATAGCATCTGATAACCCAATGTATCTAAGAGCTACTACACTGACTTATGTGACAATTATCTTAGCCCAATGGATGAATATCTTATCAAGAAGAGCTGAAGGCGAATCCGTTTTCACATCTTATTTTTGGTCAAATAAGCGCCTTCTTATCGGATACCTGATATCTCTCTTCTTCGTACTGAATATTTCATATAACCCTTATATATCACAATTCTTAGGCACAGGTCCGCTTACCATTATCGATTGGGGCTTTGCTGTAACAGCGGCGATAATATTCCTTTTGATAAGGGAATTTTACAAAATGATGGTGCGCATGAGGATGAAAAAAATTATTTAATCTTTCGTAGAGACGTTGCAGTGCAACGTCTCTACGACAATTAATCCCACAAAATATGAAAAAAATAGCCGGTGAATTCAAACAGTTTATAGCCAAAGGCAATGTCATGGATATGGCCATAGGCATAATAATAGGCGCCGCTTTCGGTAAAATAGTCACATCGTTTGTAAATGATATTCTGATGCCGCCAGTTGGATATCTTATGGGCGGAATAAATTTTTCAAGCCTTAAAGTGGCTATCGGAAACTCATCTTTGAACTACGGGAATTTTATACAGACAGTCATCGACTTTTTGATAATAGCTGTTTCTATCTTCCTGATGATAAAATTCATCAACAGGCTGAAGACCCAGCTTATAAAGGAGAAGGAAAAAGAGACAAAAGTTGAGACTCCTGAGGACATTAAACTATTAAGGGAGATAAGAGATGCTTTGAAGAAATAGCTTCTAGGCTTCTTATCCTGAGGACAGGTTATCTGCTATATTTCCGACTTCATTCCAAAAACTATCGCGGATTGCTTTGCATTCATCGGAATGGTTGTAAGTATTTTTCCTTTTATAATATTCCGCTGTGTATTGTTTTGGGTCGAGCACATCAGGAGATAATTCATTTTCTTTCCAGTCGTCCGGCGTATTGATAAACAAACGGATATCGATATTGCAAAAACCATTTTCGATTGGTCCGTAATTTATTATTTTTGGTACGATTTTGTCGGTTTTAAATTCATCGCACAATGACACAAGTCTGTTATAAAAAACTCTGCTTTTTGGATTATTCCAATCGATGGACAAAGAAAAAATAGAGCTGGAATATCCTTTTTCTTTTTCCACATGCCCCGAACAAGATGATACGCTTCTGCCAAATTCGAGTTTGTGTACTTTTGCGGCCATATCTCGTAAGTCCTCATCAATTACTTCAGGGAATTCTACAGGGTCATATGCTGTTGTTGGAGGGCCAAAATTAAACTTTGCGCTTAAAGGTTTCAAAAAATCATAAGCATTTTTAAGAACTTCTTTATCGCTCATACCATCCGTTCCATCCGGGAATATATCGCTTCTTTTTATGGGCTGATCCAGTCGCATGCAAACAGCATAAAAATTTGGCCAGTTTACTGCCCCATCTCCATTTCGTACAGGCATTTTTTCGCTCAACAAAATCCTGCTTGTTTCCATTCTAATTTTATCTATCTGATATTTTATCTCCTCTGTTGGGTATCGACCTGTGCGTCTAAATAAACTTAATAGACCGTCTAAAGCCATTCTATAATGCACCGTATCCATTTTTGCTAATGCACCCAGTGTTTCTATAAATCCGAATTTGGGTTTTTCCATATTTTATATGAAATTACTATCTTATGTTATTGTACATTATTTTTAATTTATGTCAAGATTAAGATTTTACTAATAAACAACAGAAAAAGCCTTTAGGGGAAATAAGGGATACCCTGAAGGAGTAAGACAAAAGTCAATCCAGCCGTTTTCTTGCTGTCAAAAGGATCAATGATGAATCCAGTATTACAAAATAGATCGGAAATGCCAATTCCGAAATACTGAACATCTTTATAGCCGCGAAACTGGTCAATGCACTAAAAAGACCTGACATATAAATGTGAGCAGTCTCGGTTTCAGGACTTTTCCATGATTTTATCAAAGTCGGGATTGCCGCGAAAGCGTCGCTTATTATCGCGAATATGATTGCGACTAAAGGCTGTTTTGTAAGCGCCCAAAGTATCAATGCCAGTACTGAGAAGACCCCACAGAGATAGTCGAATTTTTCCAGCTTCCAGTATGATTTTTTATTTACAAAAGATGAAAGAAAAACGAGGAACGGCCCAAATCCAGCCATAAATACGGGAAGTACGGCCCATCCTACCCCATCCGAGATAGCGGCGAAAGTGCCTATAATCGGAGCAATAGACCATAAAAGCCAGGATACTCTGTTCGGTTTTGTATTGCCTTTTATTGTTTCCTTAACATAGGAAAAAGTGCCGATTATCTGTACAACCGCGCCAATAAGAACTAAATATTGCAGATTTTGTGTCATTTATTAATGTGGCGGAGAGAGTGGGATTCGAACCCACGGTCCCGATGAATCGGGACAACGGTTTTCAAGACCGCCGCGTTCAACCACTCTGCCATCTCTCCGTACGTGGAAAGTTTATTGAATTAAAACCAAAAATGCAAGAATAACGATAGTTACATGTTACTTTTTTAATTAGCCGACGTATAATCATAACGGGTTAACAAGGCGGCCGCCTTAAGCTGAAAAATTAACCCCAATGGTTTAACCCCAAAAATCAATGTCCGAACAGACAGCAATAATCCAATGCATCAGCGGAAATGTTTCCGAATTTGCAAAATTGTATGAAGCGTATGTACAACCTGTATATCGCTTCATATATTACAAAACCCATCACAGGGAAACTGCCGAGGATATAACCAGCGCCACATTCATGAAGGCATTGGAGAAAATACAGACGTTCAATCCGAATAAGGCATCTTTTAAAACATGGCTGTACCAGATAGCAAGAAATAATGTGATCGACCATTACCGCTCACACAAAGAATCTATGGATATAGAAGACGTGTGGGATATTAATACCGGCGAAAATATAGAAACCGATACCGATACGAAGATGAAACTCGATTCCGTGCGCGAATATCTGAAAAAATTAAAACCTGAACAGAGGGAGATAGTCGTCTTAAGGGTATGGGACGGGCGCAGTTTTCAGGAGATAGCCGAGATAACAGGAAAAACCGAAGCGTCATGCAAGATGATGTTCAAAAGAACGGTTGATAAACTCAGGGGCGATATGGCCGTTCTCGCGTTACTCATTTACTTCATTAATAACTAATTAAAATGGATAAAGAAATTCAAAAGATCATCGAAGACCTTTATGACATGGACCCATCGCTTAAAAAATACGAGAAGGAAATGGAACAGCTTATAAAAAGGCTGATAGAAGCTAAACCCGACATAAAGCTGAACGCGGAATTCGTGGAAAATCTAAAAAGACAGCTTATACAAAGGACAAAGGATGTTTCAGAAGCAGACATTCCTAAATTCTCCGGACAGTTCGCGGTTCTGCGCAAACTGGTATACGGATTAAGCGGAGCCCTTGCAATGGCGCTTGTAATAATGGTGCTTATAAGTTCGAATCTGATACCTATAAAATCACATAAAGTTTTTGAAAACTATGTCACACAAAAAGGCGACAACGCGTTTGTGGATTTTGGGAATATCCAGACATCGCAGGATGGGCAGGCCCTTTACAATAACAGCGGTGTTGGCGGAGGCGCGCCTGCATCAGAGGCTAATTATATGGCTAAAACCGAGGAAGCTACTGTATCCGCGCCGATGGGAGATGTTGCGGTAAGGAGTATGGCTGTAAGCGGTGATACTGTGAGCAGTCCCGGAGTGTCTGAAGGAAGTTCCGGATCCGGAGCGATAGCTCCTATGCCACCGTATTACGGAGATCCGACTTATAAATATGTTTATAAAGGCACATTGCCGGAGATCACGGAGGATAAGATGAATGTTTATAAATATTCCACCTACACAACGGATGATTCCTCGCTTATGAACGTTTTGGCATCGTTCGATTTCAATCTGCTGAACCTGAAAAGTTTTGAAGGTTTGAAACTGGATTACATAAATCTTTCTGAAAAAGCCGATGACGGTTACGCTATAACAATTGATTTCAACGGAGGCACTATAAGCATGAATAAGCGTATGGAATATTGGGTGCTGGCCACGGAAAAATGCGCCGGTGATGCAAAATGCATAAGCAATGCAGGAGATGTAAAACCGCTTACGCTGGCGGATGTTCCTTCCGACGAAGAAATCATTAAGATATCTGACAGCTTCTTTGAAAAGCATGGCATCAAAACAGACATTTACGGAAAGCCTGTAGTAAACAACGAATGGAAAAAATACTCGCAGGATTTTATTCCGGATACATTAAGCATAATCTATCCGCTTATGATGGATGGAAAAAATGCCGTGGATGAAAACGGAAATCCGGTCGGTATAGGTGTGAATGTGAATATACGCGAAAAAGAGGTCGCATCCGTATGGGAACTTAGGGCACAAAGATATGATAGCTCGCTTTATGAAGTTGAAAAATCGAATGAGGCCATACTCAAACTTGCGGAAAACGGAGGATGGAACAGTTTCCAATATGGAGACCCGAATAATATCGCGGAAGTGGAACTTGGCGAACCGACACTGAGCTATATGAAAATATATGATTATTCCGGAAATAGCTTCAGGGCGGATGAATATTTCGTGCCGGCTTACATATTCCCTATCGTAAAAAGGCCTGACAGCATGGTGGACACCTGGAAGCAGAATGTGGTTGTGCCGATAGTGAAGGGATTGGAAAACAATCCGCCACAGGCCGTACCGTACGGGATGATGAGATGATTCCTATTGTGGCGCCGCTCACGCGTGGAGCATATTGTGGCGCAAATTGTGGATGTGGAGCAATTATTGACTTTATTGTTGGCTTTGTGATAAGTTTGCCTCCTGTTTTGTATTTAAAAGAATATTTTTGTAATTAAATGAATTATGTTTGTAAACAATGTCGGAGATTTGTTAATTTATCAAATCGCCTTACAGCTTGCTAAGGAAATTAATGAGCTTATTAAACAAATCCCGCATTATTGGGATATTAAAGAAAGTGACCAGATTTTAAGGTCTTCAAGCTCAGCTCCGTCAAATATAGCTGAGGGATTTGCCCAGCGCTTTTATCCAAGGCAATTTATTAAATATTTATATACCGCAATGGGTTCCAGCGATGAATCAAAAACTCATATGGAAAAAATGCGTAATAATCGTCATGTAAAAATAGAGATTGCCGATAATTATATTAAAAGATACAAAAACCTATCTATTAAAACTTTAAATTTCATTAATTACATCAAAAAGAAACACAATATCGTACTATAACAAATCCACAACCGGCTCCACCATTTGCGCCACCATTTGCGCCACAATTAGTTGCAGACGTTAGTCGGATGTGATGCCAACCCTACCGTGTAATGCACAGTGAGATAGAACCATTCTTTCGAAGTATCGAGTGATATGCCCAAACCTATTTCTTTGAAATACTTGTTCATCACGCTATCGTAATGGCCGGTGTATGCCGTTCCCTTTTCATTCATATATCCGTTGAATATATTTTCTATCGCGTTTATCAGTGTCTGCGTGCAATCCGATGAACTGCATCGGTATGTTCCGGCGCCGATATTTTCGCTGTACGTGACGCTGTGGTCGTTATTGAAAGTAAGGCCGAGATTGGAAAACCAATCGGTTATTTTGGCGTAATCATAGTAACTTGTCTGCCCCGGGCGTGAGTGAGTCATCTCGCCTGTGCTTTTCATATATTCCGACCACACGGTGGCGCTGTTATTCAGATAATCGTTGTATGTATAAGCCCCCAAACCCGCATCCGCGCGGACGCCGTTATACCAGCCAAGCCATGTTTGGCGGACCTGTGACATATCGATATTCGACAAATTCGCGTCCGCGCAGGAACTTAGTGCTGACCCGGTTTGAGGTTCCGTGAACTGGAACTGGGCGAACGTTTTATTCTGGATATCTTCCTTTATACGCCATATCATCTCCGCCATCTCACCGCGCGTAACGGATTTGCTTACCGAGTTAAAAGACGATGGTATGTAGCTTTTGTTCTGAAGAGCTTCGATATAAACCCGATACCAAAGACTGCTTTCAATGTCGGGTTTTTCCACTTTCATGGCATTTACCAAAATCTTCGCGGCTTCAGCCAGATTAATTTGGTTACCGGGCTTAAAAGTGCCATCCGGATAACCCTGAATTATGTTGTTCTCAACAGCTTTTCGCAGATACGGCACATACCATTCACCTGATTTTAAATCCGAAAAACTCAATCCTGACAGGGAATAAATATCATATCCGGAAGGATCCTGACTCGAGTCATAATCCAAAGCGGCGCCGACGATTATTTTTGTGAACTCGGCGCGGTTTACCGTCTGGTCGGGCTTATAAGACCCGTCGGTATAACCCTGGATAATACTGTTTTCATACAGATATCTGACAGCAGTTTCATACGCGTGTCCGACAACATCATATAAAGGTTCCTTTTGTGTTTCAGCTACTGTTTCATTAAAAGGTTTACTTGTCTGCGTAAGCAGCCACTGTCCGGACCAGCCTTCGATACCGTCTTTTGTGCGGACTTTATAGTAGCCATCGGTTTCCGCAATCACTTTTACAACTTCTCCGACGGGAATAGTCGCGAGCACGGTGGAACTTTCCATACATGGAATATTCCGCACGCGCATACCGGTTGTGACTTCGCCGTTCCAGCTGACGTCATAAATCGGGTCGTGCATGCAGTCTTCGGCACGTACTATTGGAGCGAGAATTAAGATTATAAGTATGATGTAAAATAAACGTTTCATATTGATTAAATTATTTGATAGGACTCAGGACTCAGAACTCAGGACTCAGAAGGATTCAGCTGTGTTCTGTGTCCTGAGTTCTGTGTCCTGTGTCCTTATATTTTCAGCAAATACTGGTTTTCTCTCAGCCATTTCCTGAAAACCTTGTAATCAGGGACAGTCTCAGCCACCAGATTCCAGAAGTTTTTAGAGTGGTTCATCTGCTCCAGATGGCACATCTCGTGCACGACGACGTAATCTATTACCTCGATAGGCGCCATGATAAGACGCCAGTTGAAATTGAGGTTTTTATCGCGCGAACAGCTCCCCCATCGGCTTTTTTGGTTGCGCATGGTCACACGTTTGTATTTAAAACCGTAGTGTTCATTAAAATGCTCAAGCCTGTCATGCACCACTTCTTCAGCTTTTTTCTTATAGAATTTTTCAATCGCCTGCTTGATGATTTTTATACCTTCCGACCTCGTGGCGTTTTTATAAACGGAGATCTTCATCTTATCACCGCGGATTTTTATCTCCGGGCGTTTTTTATCCGAAGGCTCCAAAATAAGCGTGACCTGTTCGCCGAAATAATAGTAAATATCACCGCTTACATATTTTGGAGCTGGGCGGAGCTTGGCCTGTTTTTCGATTTTTCCCAATTGTTTTTCAATCCATGGCAATCTGTTTTTTAAAAACCTTGTGACCTCGAAATTCATCGCGAAACGCGGAGCTGTGAGGATTATCTTCGGACCATCCAAAACGATCTGCAGCCTTAAGCTTCTTGCTTTCAGGCTCCGGCGCATTACAAACGGCACTTCCCGCTGGTTTATCGTGATTGAATCCATCGCTGAAACGAGATAACGAAATAACGAGATAACGATATAACAGATCTTATGATTTTAAAACTTAAAAAACTTGTTTTAGCCTATCAATGTTATTTCGTTACTTAGTTATTTCGTTAATAATCTTCTTTCATTACAAATAGTTTTTAGATAAACTGAATCCAGTTACTTTTTAAATAAAAAACAATGGATAAAACATCAATCATCAATGAACTTAAAACCGCCCTTCAGATCGCGCTTCTTAAGCATAAGGAAATGCATGAAGTGGCTGCGGATAAAGGCAAAACAAAATATGCCTACATGATACTTATAGCCGTGGCTGTTCTTGGATTTATCGGACAACAGCTCTTTACCAGCTTTTTTAAACCATCATTTTTGGGCGGGCTTGGTATGGCCTTATATCAGCTTGTAATGATGGTGGTCGGCATCTATGTGATGAGCATAGTAGCCAAAAGTATATTTAAGGGGACGGCCAAACACGATGAATTCTTCCGTGTTATGGCATATGGCGGAGTTGTAGGCGCTGTAATGATAGTGCCGATGCTTGGATTTATCGCCGGAATATGGAGCCTTGTGCTTTTGGTCGTGATACTTAAAACAGTACACAAGCTTACAATCGGAGGAGCTATTGGAACAATAATCATATCTATCATAATCCTTGGTCTGCTTGGAATGATACTTGGTAAACTCGGTTTGGGATACGGTTACGGCGGAATGAGAGGCTCTTATAAATTCGACAGTTTTGGTGGGAAAGGCACAATAAATCTAGACGCAGACGGCGGATTCAAGATGGATTTTAAAGCGGAGAATGGCGAAGAGGGTGGAACAGTAAATGTAGATAACGGACAAGTCGAAGTAACAGATGAAAGCGGTGATACCACAGGCACAATGCAATATGATGAAAATGGTGATTACGAAGTAAACACTCCTGACGGTTCAGTTAAAGTGGAAGACGGTACAGTCACCATAACCGGTCCGGATGGTAAACTGATGCAGATAGAAGTACCTCAACAATAATGAATAGAGGATTGAATCCAAAGGAAGGGTACGCGCGTTACGCTTTTGAATACGATGAACGCGAAAGGTTTTGGGATAGCTTTGAAAAAAGCTATCTCATTCCGTATATAAATTCCAGCAAAGGTAAAAAGGTATTGGATGCCGGTGCCGGCACAGGGCGCATTTCAATGAAACTTGCCAAAATAGGCGCGGAGGTAACAGCTCTGGATATATCTCCGGAAATGCTCGCCAAACTGAAACAAAAAAACCATAATATCAAAATAGTCGAAGGGGATATGGAAGATATGCCGTTTAAAGATGATTCCTTCGACATGATCTTTTCCAGCCTTGCCATCGTGCACCTTAAAAAAGTCGAACCTTTTCTGGATGAATGCTACAGAATACTTAAAGATAATGGAGTCTTGGTGCTGGTTAATATACATTATCGTAAACCGCTGACACTTAAAGATGCTAAAGGAAAATATAGCATCGAATGTTATAACCATTTCCCCCCACGTGTACGTAAAGCCGCGGAGGGATTAGCGTTCGGCGTTGAAGACGAAATAATCGTCACCGAGGGCGATGACGTTTGGGTGAGCCAGATACTGGTGCTGAAAAAATAATCAGACTATAACTGAGCTGTCTGAAGATAATTACTTCCCCTTTCCTTACGTGAGTTAATGGCGGTGACAAATGCCAGTCTTTTGCGTAAATTTTCTATTTCATCCCCAGTTACCTTTGTTCTATCATCCAATTCCAGCTGGCTTAACATTACTGAAACAGCCTGTTTAATAGTTTCTGATCTTTCCAAAATAGAAATAAAAAGCCCCCTGTACTCGGGAAATGCTTCCATTATTGCTGAAGGTTCACTCAGATCATAGTAATTATCCGCTGAGGGCATTGCCAATTCACTAAATGGAGGCGGGATACTTGGACTTTTGTTTTCGGATGGGCCGGAAGACATTAAATTTTCATTAATTTTCTCTAATTTTACTATTTTTTAAAAATAGGTCAAACTAATTTTTGATAAGATTCAGAAACTCACTTCTTGTGTTAAGTTGCGACTTAAACAATCCCGTAAATGCCGACGTTGTTATTTCGCAATTTTGTTTTTCCACTCCGCGCGCCTTCATACATAGATGAGAAGCTTTAATAACAACACCTATGCCCTTTGGTTTTAAAAGCGAGTTCAAAGTGTCAGCAATCTGTTTTGTAAGGCGCTCCTGGTTCTGCATACGGCGTGAAAAAATTTCGACCATGCGCGGCAGCTTGGAAAGGCCGATTATCTTATCGTTAGGCAGATAGCCGATATATACCTTGCCGAAAAACGGCAGCATGTGATGTTCGCACATGGAATAAAAATCGATGTCTTTCGCGATTATCATCTCGTCATATCCTTCGTTATCAAAAACTGTAAGGATTTTCTTGGGATCCTGGCTATAACCGCCGTAGATCTTTTCAAAGCTTTTCGCGACTCGTTTCGGCGTATCCGCAAGACCTTCACGGCTTGGTTTTTCGCCGATTTCGATTATAAGCTGTTTAATTAGTTTTTCGATTTTTGCGTTGTTCATAATATTAATTATAGGACTCAGGACTCAGAACACAGGATTCAGACCCAAGGGGCCCCCTTCGGGGTAGGATTCAGCTTAGTTCTAGCTGAGTCCTGTGTCCTGTTTTCTGTGTCCTTTTATTTTTAAAGGAATGGTATAACTTTGTGCTTATCTTCCAGATTTTCGAGTATATATTTATATTTATTCTTTGTCACCGGATCTTTCAAATCGGGGGATATTTCCACAAGCGGGACCAGAACAAATTGCCTGTCGTTCATATGGCGGTGCGGTATCTGCAATTGCGGAAGGTCGATCACCTCATCGTTGTAGAGAAGTATGTCGATGTCTATTTCACGGGGTTTTAAATCCCCTTTCGCGGTACGCCCAAGGTCTTTTTCAATATTCTCCAGTGCCTTCAACAATTCCAGTGGTTTGAGCGACGTTTGTATTTTAACGACCTGATTCAGAAACCAATCCATGCCGGATTCGGCATGCGGATGACCGGCGGTAGTCCACGGCTCCGTTTCGTAGACTTTGGACTGAGAAATAATCTTAATATCAGGATCGTTATTCAGCTTTTCTTTCGCCGCGTCCAGATAATCCAGCCGATCACCAATATTGGAGCCGAGGGAGAGGTATGCCGTTATTTTATTCAATTAAAAATTTTAAATTAAAAATTAAAAATTTTTATTTCCCGTTGTAAATCGCCGATGAATCCGCTGTTTCCCATATTCTTATTTCCACAAGACCGCGGAGTTTCGGTTTAAGCTGTTTCCATGCCCACACGCACATATTCTCGACGGACGCGTGCTCAAGGGTATCGTTAATAACCTGATGATCCCATTTATCCACCACTCTTTCGTTCACGATCCTCTTAAGCTCGGCAAAATCCATTACCAAACCGTTTTTCTGTACTTTGCCTTCAATGGTGACCTGCATACGGTAAGTATGGCCATGCATATGTTCACATTTGCCGTGATAGTCCTTTAAAAAATGGGCGGAATCGAAGGTGAAATCCTTTGCTATACGCATCTTTCTGAAAGTTATTTAAAATGGGCTTACATGATAGTCAAAATTGCGCAAAAGTAAAAGTTGACTTAGAACACCATTAAGATATAATCTTAGGCCAAGTTAGCCCCTAACCCTCCCATTTTATGAACAGACCCTCTAAACATTCGGCCGAGCTTAAGGACCCTGAGCTTGAGTCTATTGCCAGAAAAGTTGAAAGCGATGAATATATGGCAGCTCCTAATAATAAACGAACTTCCGCAAAGGCTCCTGCAAGACAGCCTTCCGAAACTGAGATCTCGCGCCTCACTTTATTGTCTATGTTCACTCCTGATGACAGGAAAGAACGAATATCACGAGAGCCTGGAAATGAAGGCCTATTTGAAGAAAAAACACCGGAAGGTATACATTTCACCGGTGCAGTCGATCTTTTCAGAGGAGATGTTTCTTCCGCTCTTGATGTTTCCACTCTTAATTCAGATGAAGAAGAACTAGAAGAAATTAAATAAAGCGATTACTGAAGCGCGATCAATGCAGTATTTCCGGAGAACCCGGAAACTGCTCTTTCGCGTATTTGGAATAATTACCAAGGACCTGCTCTATTTTAGCTCTGGTCAATTGTTGGACTTTTTCATATGTACTAGCCGACATGGTCATTAAAGAAGATTCTGGTTCTTCTTCGGCTGAGGCCTCAAAAAATCCGCTATCATCCAGGTGCACCACATTAAAATCCTTATCTCTATTCACGGCATCATGCTTTGGAACCCTAAGAGCCTGAATCCATGGTCTTCCGTTAAGATGAATCTTATCACCCAATAATTCTGCGATTTTTTCATAAGACTCTTCATTTATTCTGTTCATTTCCCGCAAGACTTCATCCAATGAAGCATTCTGAATGCTGTTCTGGAAAATAATATAGCTGTCATCACACTCTCCTGTTTCGGAATTTCTCGGACTGGATACGTTTGTAGAAATTTTACTGAAAAAAAACTTGCACCTTAATATACCGAAAGCGTATTGCATTTCATTTTCTTCAATGCGAAATGTATTACGGCCCAAGTCGTATTCAACAGGAACTATCAGGCTGAAAGATGGGTTTTTACCGAGTACTTCTATTGCCATGGGAGAGCTATTGACATTATTCTACTAAGGTGTTAAATTATACACCTTGCCTGTTTTTTGGCAAGTGATTTTGTGTCCAATTGCCTTAAAAGCTCTGATTAGGTATATTATTTTACTAAGATAACATTTTTAACCCCCCCAACATGCCCTCCAAAGCCCCCAAGCCCAAAATAAGCTTACCTGATTGTTCCGCTAACTCTCTTTGTGATGCTTCAAACTGTTTTCCTATTGAGGTCATCGAAGAAGCCGAACAGCAGGATGGAACTGCTTTTCTGCAAAATCCAGAGTCGATCAGCAATTATCGAAGCCAAGAAGAACTTATGATAATGTGCGAAACTGTCAGGGAACAAATTATAAATAGAACATTGCCTCGGGAGAGTATTGAAGCAATGGTGGAAGAGCTTTCTTTATATGGGTTCAAATGTCCCGAACCTCTAACTAATACAAGCAGGATTTTGCCAGGCAATGGCGCCACCGATGAAATTGATTATCCTGCTCACTACCAGTATCTGCATATGGATAACCCTATAGAAATTCCAAGAGTGGACCATCGTGTAAAATCCCGCAGACAATCGGCAAAACATCCTAGCAAATTACGTTAATCCTCCTCTTCTTCAATATTTTCCTGCTCCGAAATATCTTCCTCATTGATATTTTCCGGCATGGATTTTTTGAGCAGCGCGACGTTATGCATTCTTACAATATCCGCGCCGTTTCGAATTGCCTTAATACTTAATTCGACTGAAAGCCCATCGCGTTCATCCTTCTTTCCGCCCAAAAACGACTTGCGGGAAACGCCCACACAAACCGGGTACCCCATCTGCTTAAGCTCCGGCAGGCGGTCGATTATTTCAAGACTGTATTTAGGATCCGCCGAAATAAACATACCCATGCCCGGGTCGATTATTATGTTCTCTTCCGGAAATCCGGCGTCGACAAGGTTAACTATCTGACCTATCAAAAAACTTCTGATAGTTGTAATAACATCATCGTACTGGGTATTTTCGGCTGTTGTGCGTGGCGTTTGGTCTTTTGAATACATAAGTATCACCTGAGGCTGGTTCATGATCAAAACATCCATCATATCAGGGTCGCCACGCAATGCTGTGACGTCATTGACCATCGTAAAACCATTTTCAAGCGCGTAACGGGCGACAAGCGCCTTGTATGTATCTATTGAGAATTGGGCTTTTTTAGTGAGCTTATTTTTGGCTATAAAATCTATCAACGGTTTCACCCTTTTCATCTCCTCATCGACGCTTACATCTTTAGAACCCGGACCAGTGGATTCACCGCCGATATCTATTATGTCCGCGCCGTCTTTTATAAGCTTAAGAATTTGTTTCTCAGCATCCTGCTGTTTCAAAAAAGCCCCGCCATCCGAAAAAGAATCCGGAGTGACGTTAACAATGCCCATGATTTTTATATTTTCGTTGAACACACCCCTATTATAATTGGTCATTGGAAATTGGTCATTGGAAATTTAAAATTATTTTCCCCAAACCAATTTCTTGAACTTGGTCATCAGTTTTTTGGTGACAGGCCCCGGCTTGCCTCCGCCAATGCGCTGGCCGTCTATCTCCACAACCGGAAGTATCCCGCTTGTCGTCTGTGTTATAAAAACCTCATCGGAGTCGAGTATGTTTTTATACTTAACGCCTTCAAAAATCACATCTTTACCGGCAAGATCCACAACAGTCTCACGCGTTATGCCGAAAAGTATATCCTTGTTGGTAGTGGATATCTTCCCGTTCTTTATCCAGAAAACGTTAGCGTAAGCGCATTCGCGGACATAAGTCTTAGGATCCACCAATAAAGCCTCGTAAGCCCCGCAACTTTCGGCATGAGCCTTAGCCAAAAAGCAAAAAGCATCGGCCAGTTTTTTTGCATGAGGTATATTTCTTTTGCCGTGGAAAGAGACCAGTTTTATACCATTCTCATACATGGATTTCGGTTTTTCACTCAGTTGTTCGACCGTGATTATAAGATCCTCTTTTGTTAATATCACTCTGATCTTTGCCTCTTTCCATGTACTCTTTGCCAGGATTTTGCAAAACTCCGCGTAAGTGTCTTTATATTCCCATTTAGGCTTAAAACCCATTATCTCCGCGGACATATAAAGCCTGCCGAGATGGTCGTTCACACGGAATATCTTATGTTTATAAGTGCGTATTGTCTCGAAAACGGCGTAACCGTAAAGAAAGGCTTCGCTTATAACGGGTATCTTCGCTTTTTTTTCATCGGTGATTTTTCCGTTGATCGAAATCAACATATCTTTATCCTTGGCCATATCTCAAAAAATTATATGAGCCCTACACGTTTATTATAAGGCAAAGGCGGAGGCAAAGGCAAAGGAAAAGACCATTATAACAACTGCAAAAATTTCTCAGCTTTAAGTAAACATTCTTCATACTCTTTTGCCGGATCACTGTCCGCCACTATTCCCCCGCCGGCCCAGTATTCTATGTAACCGTTTTTGACGAACGCGGTGCGGATAGCGATGCTGAAATCAATTTTTCCATTGGAAATATATCCAATCGAGCCGGTAAAAATATTCCGTGGCATCCCCTCAAGCAACTCAATATATTCCATTGCGCGTTTTTTGGGGCATCCTGTTATTGAACCGCCGGGAAACATGGCGCTAATTATTTCATCAAGTCCGACATCCGGACGCAATTTACCTCGGACTTCGGAATATGTGTGCCACAGGTTTTGGAGTTCCATGATTTCCCGCTCTTTTTCCAATTTCAGCGTTCCATATTCGCAGATTTTTCCGACATCGTTACGCTCAAGGTCCGTTATCATATCCAGTTCCGCGCGCTCCTTATCACTTTCCAATAACTTGCGTAAATTTGTATCATTGATTTTTTCTTGGAAATTGGAAATTGGAAATTGGAAATTTCCGCTTTTGCGGACGGTTCCTTTTATCGGCTGAGTTGCTATTATGCCGTTTTCGACCTTAAACAAGCGCTCCGGCGAGTTGCTGATTATCTGAAAACCACCGCAATTCAGGTAGGCGGAAAAATCCGTAGGATTAGCTTCTATCAATTTTAAAAACAGCGCGAAAGGTTCGCCTTCAAACCTTTTACGGAATCGTATGGCGTAATCAAGTTGGTATATTTCACCGGCAGAAAGCAGTTCTTTGACCTGGAGGATTTTTTTGATGTACTCATTTTTTGTGACGGATTGCTCGAGACGGCCGGAGGTTGAAAATCGCGCAATTTTAGACCCCTCGAATAAACTCGGGGTGACAAAATTGCCCGCCAGCGAATCATACCCATAAAACCGAGCATCAGGAATATTGTTTTTAAGCGTCGGGTTTGGATATGACAAAAACCCTAAATAGTGCGCCCGCTTGTCATCCCGACCTGCCCGCCGCACAGCTATGGGAGGCGGGGGTACTCGAGGGATCTCCGGCGCACATTTACCACTTACTCCGACAATCGACCGAACTTCGTTCCGACCGCCCCACTTGCCGTGAAGCATTGCAAACCCTTCCCTTTGTATGTCGGATAAAGTTATTTTCAACAGTTTAAAAAATTACGTACTATCTTCTTCCCTTCAGGCGTTCCTAAACTCTCCGGGTGAAATTGCACTCCAAAAACAGGATATTTTTTATGCTGAACGGCCATTATCAAAAAATCCTCCGTGTGCGCTGTCACATCCACTTCCGGATTCATCCAAAAAGGCGAAGCGACTATTAAAGAATGGTAGCGCATGGCTTCGAATGGATTATTTACGCCTTTAAATATTCCACTATAGGACACAGGACTAAGGACACAGGACTCAGTAGGATTCAGCTGAGTTTTAGCTGTTTCCTGAGTCCTGTGTCCTGAGTCCTTATAATAGATTTTCGACCTTTTCCCATGCATAACTTTTGGCGCGCGGATGATTTTACCTCCAAAAAATTTACAAATAGCCTGATGACCAAGGCAGACACCGAGAATTGGCGTTGTTTTGTGGAATTTTTTTATCACATCAAACATTATTCCGACGTCTTTGGCATGCTCAACAGTTCCCGGCCCGGGCGAAAGTATTATGTGCGTCGGTTTTATCTTCTCTATCTGCCGGATGGTTATTTTATCGTTCAAATACACTTCCGGATTACCGCCAAGCTCACCCACATATTGCTTGAGGATATAGGTGAAAGAGTCGTAGTTGTCGATTATTAACACTTTTCTCATGGGGGATCTGATTGAGGGGCTAATGGAAGGGCTAATGGAAGGGCTAATCGTGGTATATAAATCAATTGGCCCACCAATTAGCCCATCGGCGAAGCCGGCCCATCAATTAGCCCTACAATTGGTTATATGTTTTCTTCGCAAGCGCCGAATCATCCGGCAATTCATTGAACTGGCAAGTCTTGCACGTGGCTTCCAGATTCAGCCATTTGCCGACTTTGTATTTGGGGATCTGTATCTGCCCGTAAGCGTGGCCGGGAATAAAAACCAGACGCGCTTCGTTTCCGATAGCCTTTTCCAGCGCCAAAACAAGCAAGGCCATATCTTCGCAATCCGCGCCGCCGGTTTTTAAAGTGATGAGCGGATTTGAAAGCTGGTCGTGAAAATTTTCATCTGAAACATAATTGATATTATCGCGCACAAAGTAAAAAAGCGCTTTGCTTTGGCAGACCTGATCCGCTTTTTTACAAGCCTTAACGGAAATGTAATTGGCGACTTGTTTTATCTGGTCGCGGCTTTCTTCTAAGACAATTTTCACATCCGCGGACGAGTGTGAAGTGAACGGTTCTTTTAAAATATCCTGAGGCAAAAATGCCTGCACATCCGCAAGTGTGACATTATTAATAGGTTCCGGATGGATAAGGTAAAAATACCCCTGTATAGAAAGCAAAAAAAGCGCCAATGCCAAAAATAACGCCAAAAAGGCATAGAATGGATTGTGTTTTTTTGGCTCGATGGGTTCGAATTGGAGATCATCCATAAATGCAGGACACAGGACTAAGGACACAGGACTCAGCAAGGATTCAGCTGTGTTCTGTGTCCTGTGTTCTGAGTCCTCTTGTTAATATTAAGTGATATATCTATTCCGGCCGCTTTCATCGTAATACTTCCCGATGAAATAAACGACACGCCGGGCAGGCAGAAAGATCTTATGTTTTTTTCATTTACCCCGCCGGAGACTTCCACAATGTAGCCGGATTTTTTCAGCATAGGCGCGAATTTGCCGACTTGTGACGGACTCATATTATCCAACATCGCGACAATGGTGGAGTTTTTAGGATTCGGGAAATTTTTTAAAAGCCATTTAACATCTGTTTCGCTTTGAAGCTCAACTTCAATGAATCTGACATTCTTAGCGCGCCTTAGCACCTGCTTAAAGTCGTTAGTTTTATCCGCGCTTAGAGATAAATGGTTTTCCTTAATCATGACAGCGTCACTTAGGTTGAGTCTGTGAGTACAGCCTCCGCCAACGGATATCGCCCGTTTATCCAGCATCCCCCAAAGCGTTTTGCGCGTGGCGAGAAGTTTGATGTTTTTTGGTAATTTTGAGGCGAGTTTATTTGTGATAGTAGCGACTCCGCTCATACGCTGGAGCATGTTTAAAACTGTTCTTTCAGCCGACAATATTTTTTTCGGATCGCCGGATATTTTTAAAATCACATCTCCTTTTTTAACACGGCTTCCATCCTTCATCTCGCTGACGATTTTTATTCCGATTTTACCTAAAAACCATTTAGCCTCCTGCATGCCAGCCAATACGCACGATTCATTCGCGACTATATGAGCTTCAGTTTTTTGCCCGGACTTTAAAAACAAATTTGCACTGACATCGCCAGTGCCGATATCCTGCAAATAAGCCTGCCAGATATAAAGCTCCATCGCTTTTTTATAAACGGTATTTTTCAAGACCAATTCTTTTGAGGCATCCGGCAAAAACATCACATATAATTACTTAGTGAAATTATTATAATACATTTAACACACTAAAGGGATTTTATTTAAGCTCTACCAAAAGCCCGTTTTATCATGGCAGACGCGGAATCGCCTAAAGTGCGAGGTGTAATATCAGGTCTATTCAGCGAAAGGAAGCCTTTTGGCAGTTTCAAAGGGCTTTTTTCTTCAATGACACTCGTGCATTCATTTATATTACGGCATTTTGAGGCAACGCATCCCCTATTGCATTCGATTATCATCTTTTTCGCGAGTTGCATGATCCTATCGCCATCAGCCCTTTCACCTTCAGATTCTCCTATAACCGAAATACAGCCTCCACGTACAAGTAAATCGTAAAGCCTTTTTCTATATTCATAATCAGGACATGACCGTGGATTGTCGACCATTTTTTTAAACAGCATATTAGCTTAATAATAGCTTTTTTTCCTCTTCCGTAAATGGCCTTATAAACTCGGATTCAAAACCGAATCTTTCGTCTATTTCGCTTTTGGTTAAAAATTTTATATCTCCTCTTATGGATTTTATTGTTCTGGCCAAAGCCTTAAGTGATTCTGTGCCATCTTCAATACGCCCTGTTTTTACTTTAAAAACCGGATTATTGTTCGGCGAATCCTGATAAACAAAAGCTATTGCTTCGCCGGAAGGGATGATGCTGGTTTTATTTTCTGGGCCGGGCATATGAAACTTTATTGGGAGGTTAAAATATTAATTTTTCGCATCAGACAAAAAGCGTGCCGCAGGAATTTCTTCTATCATTTCAGACGTAAGGTTACCGGCAAGCATTTTTTTGCATCTTTCGTGCATGCTACAAGCTGTCCTGCATTGAGCATTCCTATATGTAAATAGGAGATCGTTAAGAATGGCAGATTTTTCATGATCATTTCGGGAAGAACTTGTCTGCACCTCTTCTATAGCAAGTGCGAATTCGCTAAAATCTTCACATTTTGAGGGGTCGCTTAAATTGGAGGACATAAATAAATAATTTAGTGGGAGTTATTATTACATTTTTATTATATAAGTCAATGTTTTTCTTAAATATTCATTAAATCAAGTAGTATAATTTAAAACTAAGCAATCATCATAAATATATAGTCATGCAAATAACCATTCATAAGGGCGCATTGGGGCTTCGATCCAGAGCTGAAAGGCATGAAAAAATAGCTGAGGGGCTGGAAAGGGAGCAACTCATCCATATACTTACTGGTTTTAACGAAATGGGCAGAAATCTGAATCCTGATAAACCCCATCTGATCGAAGATGTCGGCAAATTAAGAGAAATGACTACTGATAGATTAAGAGAGTTATTTAGCGAATTAACAAGTCAGGAAACATTCTGATTTTGGCGTAAGTTCCAAAAAAATCCTTTATTTATTTTTTAAGATAGTATAAAATATTTATACAACCTTTCAGTAATGGTTTTTAAGCCTTAAAAAAAATAAAAACAATCTGATGACTCTTCAAAATTTCAAATACCGGCTGATCACGATATTTTTTATTCCGATTCTATTCTGCGCGGTTCCACATGCTTTTGCCGCGGATTATGCCGAACGCGAGATAACACTTCAAAAACATGGTGCCGAGCTAATCTCCGAGCCTGTATTTGAGGAATCCGCATTCAACGCGGTGGCTGTAAAATCCCAGACCGCGGTGAAAGGGCTTATGGTTAATTTCGGAAACGGCTGGGAGGATGTAGATATGCATGATGACGGATTTGGCTATGAGGCACTCATTTTTACATCGCCGACCCATAACTTCCAATTCAAACAATATTCCCAGAACTGGGAAGGCGTCACATTAAAGGCATTCGTATTCTTCAATGAGCCCGATATTATAGCCATGGATATCGGAGGATTGCAGGCCAGTACGGAAGTAGCTTTTTCCCAATTAAATATAATATCCAGAAGCGAATGGGGGGCGGACGAAACGCTGAGATACTGGAATCCGGATGCAGAGGATAGCGACGGAAATTCTGAAAAAGACGCCTCGGAAGACGGTTATACCGACCCATGCGCGGACTATATCACCAAATACCCCGATGAGACTTCAATATCGTATACTAAGGATACAAGCCCATCCGGCGATATACTCATATGGCCACTGCAATACGCGAAAACTATACGAAAACTTGTGGTGCACCATACGGATTCGGAGATCAAGGATATAAATGGAGACAGCAGAACAAACACCCTGGATTACAGGGCAATAGTAAGAGCTATTTATAAGTATCACACAATAACCCGCGGATGGGGCGATATAGGCTATAACTATATTATCGACCCTGTGGGCAATATATACGAAGGGCGTTACGGGGGAGACAAGGTGATAGGCGCGCACACTCTTTGCAACAATAACGGCACAATAGGAATAGCAATTATAGGCAATTACGAGGAAAACAATGTGCCCGAACCGGCTTTAAGATCGCTTATTTCACTTTTGGCATTCAAGGGGAAACAGTACAGGCTGACTTTGGACGGAACTTCATCTTTCAGGGGAAAGGATATAGCCAACATACTGGGGCACAAAGATCTAAGGGCAACCGCATGCCCGGGTAAAAACCTTTATGGGCTTTTGCCTGATATACGCGAACGCGCCGCACTGACGGCCAGGAGCGGTAGCTTTATGGAAGGAACTCTTCAGGCGGAAAATCTTGATTACAATGCGGAATTACAGTCTGACCTTGGCAATATAAGCATAATGCCGAATGAAATCAAAACTGTCGAAATCCAGTTCAAAAATACCGGCAAACAATCATGGGACCAAAACACATGGCTGCATGTATCGCAAAACACAAACCCAAACGCCAGAATAGTTCCTGCCATAGAAGATAAAAATTTCGTTGCGGCGGATTTAAGGGGAAGCTCAGTTCCCCCAGGCGGAATAGGCACATTTGAAGTGCAACTGGAGGGCGGGTATTTCCCGGGAACTTACAACTTTCAGGTTGCGCCTGTTGTAAATGGGCGTTACAAAGTCTCACGCGCGGCCTATAACCTTACATTCAATGTAGCGCAACCGGTCCTTTCATATGAAGTAGTTTCCACCGATCTTCCTTCCGGCACAGTTTTTCAGGGGCAGAAGATGCGCGGCGTGGTAGAACTTAAAAACACCGGTAATGTTGTATGGAAAAATTACGGCGACAATAAAATAACCCTTGGCACATCTACTCCTCGCGATAGAAAAAGCATATTCGTAAAAGGAAATCAGACGCGCATGGGCTATATGCAGGATAGTGAAATAGTACCTGGGCAGACCGGACGATTTATCCTGGAGCTTGAAGCTCCGGAGAAAAAAGTCGGTGATTTCGCGGAACAATTCACACCCGTTATAGAAAATGTAGGATGGCTTGATGATAAAGGCATGGTATTCCGTGTAGCTCTAAAAAAACCTTCGCATGTAGCGGTCATGACAAAACTTAATGAAGTAACCCGCATGACACCGGGTGAGATGAGGGAATTTAAGGTCAAAGTGCAGAATAAAGGCGACCTGCCATGGGATACGGACAACATGCAGATCTCTCTGGTAGGCACCGGAATTAAAGTCTTCAAGGATAAGATGGTACCGCTTGAAACCGTGGCCAAGGGGCAATCCGCCGAATTTAGTTTCTGGGCGCAGGCTCCGTATACCAGCGGTTCATACAGTATTTATCTTAGGTCAAGATTCAACAATACTGCCATAAGGGATGGCAATATGCGTTACGCCATAACCGTGCCACAGCCGATATTCCGCGCCCAGCTTTTAGACCAGGGCGACAAAATAGTCACATTAAAACCCAATCAGGAGAAGGAGATAACTGTTAAATTCAAAAACACGGGCAATGTGATATGGCGCAATAAAGGCTCGAATGCCATATATCTTGGTTCAGCAGTACCGAGAGACAGATTAAGCCAGCTTTATTATAAATCGGGATGGGAAAATAAATACCGCCCTGCCACACTTGAGGAAAAGCTTGTATTACCGGGAGAGACCGGAACATTTAAATTCAAAATCAAACCTACAAGCAAAGGTTTCTTTACTGAAAACTTCCAGCTTGTGATAGAGGGTGTGAGCTGGTTACCAAGTTCCGATGTCGGATGGACGTTTAAAGTATTCGGCGAAGCTATCAAGGGCACCAGCAGTTTATCGGATATCGAGATAAACAAACAACGCGCCTCTATCATAACTTCCGCGACAACAGGAACCACTACCACTACTACGACAACGACGACTACAACTTCGACCACTCCATCTTATACTGAACCTTCTGTAGCGGAAGAACCTTTCCGCGTGAGGCTTTCGTATAGCGACGGCAATTCCAATATCACCGCGGATAAAAATTTCCGCGTAACGGACGTAAGCGGTAACACGCTTTTCACACTTTCCGCCGGAGCTACTGTGGGGGTTATGCGGATGGGAACTAGTATACATGTGCAATATGGCACTACATCCAAAAGCTCTTCCGTTGTAAGATTTGTTCCGGAAACCGGAGGCGTAACAGAGATAAAGACATGGGAAAACAGACCGGCATGGAACCAAAGCCTTAATGACAATAAGTTCCGCGAAATTGTGGAGGTCAGAGTTATAAACGATGAAACCGCTTATATTAACGAGCTTCCACTTGAAGATTATCTTAAAGGATTGGCAGAGGTTTCCAATAGCGCGCCTCTTGAAAAACTAAAGACCATGGCCGTGCTGGCACGCACCTACGCAAGGTTCTATATGCTGGATGCGAACAGGAAATTCCCCGGCATGCCTTACGATGGCAGTGACGATCCCGATGTATTCCAGAAGTATTTAGGCTATGGCGTGGAGATACGATCTCCGAATTTTGTGGGCGCTGCTTCCATTACAAAAGACGAAGTCGTCACTTATCAGGGGGCTTTAGTTAAAACACCTTACTTTAACCAAAGCGACGGAAAAACAAGATCCGCGCAAGAGGTTTGGGGCTGGACCAATACGCCTTATCTTATATCCGTGGCGGACCCATGGTGCAACGGCATGACTAAATCCGGTCACGGCGTCGGCCTTAGCGGTTATGGCGCGACCAAACAGGCGGAGGAAGGAAAGACTTATGACGAGATAATCAAATACTACTATCAGGGCGTGGAAGTTCAGGAGATGGATTTTTAATAGTGGCGCGAACCATGGAACGATTTTTTGTCGCCATTCTTATTTCATAAGCTATTCTTTTTTTATACATTTCGTATAGCATTTCCGTATCCCCCTCATTTAGCGCGTCTGTCAGGATCTGTGTGTACACTATAAAAAACTTAGCGTATCTCTGAACTATTTCCGTTATTTCCTCCGGTGTTTTTCCCACAAGTTTTTCAATGGCATCAACAGGCATAAAAGAGCCCATACCACCAATGGCTTTTATTTGCTCATCGCTATAGCCAAGCTCTCTTTCGAGCTTAATATCGGGCCCTTCGTTTTGACTTGATAGTTTTTCCAGAATAAATGATTACCAGATATTCCACTGATTAGGGTAAGATTATTAATGACAAAAATCAACCTATGTATTTGTGTGTAGACACCACAACATCGGAGTCAGGCGTTACGCTTGTTGATGGCAGATCAGCCATACACTTACCGTTAGACCTTAATCACGCTTCTGAAAAATTGCTGGAGACTATAGACAGTGCCATTAAAAAATCGGGTAAAAAATTATCCGACATCGAAGGCATTTTTGTGATAAAAGGCCCAGGGAGTTTCACAGGCTTAAGGATAGGTATTGCAGTGGCAAACCAATTTGCTCATCAGCTTAAAGTGCCTATAACTGGGCTTAAAACAGATGAGTGGTGGAGTCATCGAACGGATGAAAAGGGGTTTGTCTATCTGCAAACAATGAACAAAGCCGAAATATACGCAGTCCCTTTTGGCAAAACTAAAAACAAAATAGCCACTTTGTGTCATCCCGAGGAACTCGAGGGATCTGCAAAGTGGTTAGGTGAACTTTCGGACGAGCATCAAAAAAAGCTTCCGGCCGGTTTTAAGGAGGTATCGGACATATTATCAACCGAAGAAACTTGGAAAAGGACAGTTCAATCAAACTACAAACTACAATCTACAATCTACAATCTGATTGAACCATACTATGGCAAAGAACCGACTATAACCAAGAGCAAAAAGAAATTGTCTATCTGAATTACCTATTCCTGTTTGCCTTTCTCAAATCCCCATCTCCTCATATCCGATAGCATTTTTTTACCATAATCCGTTGGATGCTTTTTAAGAAGCTTAGCCCTGTAATCCAAAGGGAAAATCACTTCTGTCTCTTTTTCCGTAACTTCATATCCCGCTTTTCCAAGATGATCCTGCACCATATTCCCGCCAAAATATTCCCAAGCAAAATCCTGGCCATGATATCTGGTTATATTGGAAGCAACATCCATTCTGTCTTTATCTTCTATATCCGGCACCAATCCAGAAACAGCAATTAAGTTATTGCACATAGCTCTTGTTACAGAAGCTATATAGCGTCTTAATGCCTCGCGATCTGGATTGACATTCTGGTCCAGCAGACCACAAACATCATCTGCAGGGTCCTCTTTTTTGGCTTTTTTAATTCCCAATACATGCGATTGTACAACACCTACAACAGCATCCTGTATATCCTCAGCACTATCAAGAAGACAAAATTCACCATTTTCATATGTCGGAGTGTTATTTGACCTTCTTAAAACAACTGTGCCCCCTTTCATTGGCCTATTGTAATCAAAACTTTCCTGAAATACTTCGGCGACCAAAGTTTTGATTTCTTCAAGATGCGCTTTCATTTCTTTAGGCGCCTTTCTTTCCAGACTGACTTTCTGCAATGCGGATTGGGCTGATTCATAAGTTTTATCTTCATTGGGCAACGGCTTTAGCATATCGAAAAAAATTAATTGGCGCTTATTATAAAACTTATTTTGATTTTTGGCAAGTAGATATTAAACAAGTTGAAAAACCCTAATAATAAAAGCTATTATTTTTTTAGAAGTTTCTTGATGTTAGGAATCTGTTTTTTGGCTATCTTGTAGCCGATATCAATCATCTTTTTGGCGTGGTGAAAATCAAAAATACTCGATGCGCCAAGTACAGGCTGAAGGAGTATATCGGGCTTATGAAGCACGAGATTTTTTTGTGTGATTCCATCCTGCATCATAAAAACCGAATTTTCTATCACATCAATGATCGTCGGCCAATCCGGCGTTACCCATTTCATGAATTTGCCTTTGTTCGGCTTTTTGACTTTTGATTGCTCCCCTAAAAACGAATGGTTGAGGTCAACCGCTATAACAATATCCGCCCCCATATCTCGGACAACACTTACAGGAAGGGGGTTTACGGCTCCCCCATCAACGAGGTGCTGATTGCCTTTTTTGAAGGGTGTGAATATTCCCGGTATCGCTATGCTCGCGCGAATTGCATCGGCGATATTCCCGCTTTTTATCCTCACTTCTTTTCCGGTCAGTAAATCCGTCGCCACCGCTATATAAGGCACGCGGGCATATTTAAAATCGGACTTCGGAATAAGTCCATGGATTATTTTTTTGAATTTCGCGCCCTCAAAAAGCCCGCGTTTCGGCAAAACCGGATCGAGATATTTCACCACGTCTTTCCATTTTATTTTTACAAGAAATTCCTCCAGCATGTTTATATCCCCGGCCGAGTAAACGCCTCCGACAAAAGAACCGATACTTGTGCCGGCTATAAAATCAATGGGGATATTCGCCTCCATCAGCGCTTTGATAACGCCAACATGCGCGCAACCCCTCGCTCCGCCACCGCCTAATGCCAAGCCGACTTTTTTTCTTTTCATAAATTATTTTTTATCACCCCAAGCGTTCCACCTTAGTTTATCAGGGTTTGGATTTTTTGTACTGGCGAAATAAACCGCGCAACGAATTGTGTATAAAAAACACCTGCAATGTTTTTCACCGTCATACGCACAGCATTTAAAGTAAATCTCTTCCGGATTTCTGTTTTTCAAATCACTTATTTTTGTAATTCCAATATTATAAAACTTGTTGGCAATTGATCTGCCGACACTTGGAATTGTCATCAACTCTTTGATGGAACTTTCTTTATTCATACGCTATGAGAAAATATGTTCCACTCTTTTTCCACATATCCCATTATTTTGTCCTTAAAAACTTCCACATCGAATTGTTCCGCGTGTTTGCGGATGAATTTCGGGTCGAAAGACATTTTTTCAAACCTTTTCACCGCATCCGATAAGCCTTCGACAGTCTGCTCATCAAAAAATACTCCGGTTTTATTTTCAATCATTGTATCCAGGCTTCCTCCGCGGTTTAGCGCTATAACAGGACGGCCTGATGCCATGGCTTCGAGCGGGACTATACCCGCGTCTTCTATCTGAGGGAATAAAAGAGCTTTTGAATTCGCGTACAATTCGGTCAAAGTCTTATCATCGACATGCCCGAGGATTTCGACATTTTTTTTCGCCATCTTCCTTATTTTATTAAAATCCGGACCGATGCCTGCGATTTTTAAAGGAAGCCCAAGCTGATTGAATGTTTCGACGATAAGATCGAATTTTTTATAAGGTATAAGCCGGCCGATTGAAAAGTAATAATCCCCCTTCGGATTAGTGACCGGTTTGAATTTTTCCGTATGCACAGGCGGATAAATCACATCCGAACTTCTGTTGTAGTATTTTTTAATCTGACTGCCTGTGTAAGTGGAATTCGCGATATATTTATCCACCCTTTGCGCGGCGGCAAAATCCCATTCCCGTATTTTTCCTATCTGTTTGCGGATAAGGGGATGTAGAATCGACGGGAATTTCTTAAGACGGGTTTCAAAATCCCAGCTTTCCCACGCGTAGCGCATCGGCGTGTGGCAGTAGCAGACGTGCAGAGTGGATGGTTTGGTGATAACGCCCTTACTGACAGAATGACAGCTGGATAAAACCACATCAAACTCATCCAAATCCATCATCTCAATGGCCGTCGGCATCTGGCCAAGAAGCCATTGGTGCTTAAGTGGTAGTTTATTTAGCCATGTCGTGCGAACATCTTTTAATTTTCCCAATTCCCTCATCTTCTCCGGGCGGTAAATAGTGGTGTAAACCGGCGCATCGGGAAAAAGATCGTGAAAAGCCGATATGACGCTCTCCGCGCCACCGTAATTTGTGAGCCAGTCTGTGACGATTGCGATTTTCATTTTTGTTTGCTTTGTGCAATAACCATTATTACAAAATTATTGCCATTACCGCAATGTACGTTTAAAAATGTGCAGATGGATGGTCACTTATTCCTTTACTACTTACTTAAGATGGATAACTGTAGGACTGTGGTTCTTTCGGGGTTTAATCGGATTGAATGCCAAAATTGTCTATATCAATTATTCCTTATTATCAGTATTTATTTGAAGATTGATTGATATGTCTCTTGCTTGAGCTAATAATGCAGGCGGAAGTTTATTATCTTTGCTAGGGTCGTCAAAGACGATACTTTGACCATTCGCAAATGATACAATTACTTTAAATGATGCTCCAAACCACATATCTAAATTAATTCTATTATCGTCCGGATACATGCCACCTAAAAGACCTATCTTTTCTAAGAAATCTAATATGTGTGTTTTTTCTAATTTTTCATAAGAACTCAGGATTTTCTTTCCTCTTCTTTCAGCCCTATATATTCTTACTCCATATATTTCTTCAGTTTTATCATCAAGTAATTTATAAAATTCATCGTTCATTTCATACATTTCTTTGCAAAGTGATTTACAGAGTTCATCCGTATAGGGTCCTTCTCCATAAAAATATCTATCAGTACTTTCCTTTGTTTCCTCTTGTAACCTACTAATTTCTTCATAATTTGTTAGATTTGAAACTTTACCTTTTGCTTCATTAAGTATTTTTATTGCCTCTTTTAATCTGTTTTCAATAGATTGATTTGTTGTTGATTCTACTTTGCCACGGGCATCTTCTGCTACAGCTACTCTTCCTTCATTAACTGAAGCTTCTGTTGTAGCCTCCGTTTCCTTACCTTTGGTGTCATCGGTTTTTTTTCTAAAAAATGGTAATTTCATGGCATATTTAGCTTAAATTTACTATTATATTAAATTATATCATAAATTACACTATTTGTCAATATCTCTAAACTTTCGGCACACACATTAATCTAAAAACCCCGAAAGAAGCATGACCTACAACTCGTTTTTATACGTAATAACCTATACCTGTTCCCCATCCAAACACCATTCCATCGCCTTGTCGACTTTTATAGTTACGTACTGGCCGATGAGAGATTTGTCCTTCGACTTGAAACGCGCCATTTTGTATTCGGGGATTTTGCCGGAAGCGTAACCGCGTTCCACTCTTTCGACGAGTATCTGGACTTTTTTGCCCAGAAACTGCTGGTTGTATTCGTAAGAAACCTTTTTCATTACCTCGGTAATGCGCTCAAACCTGTCTTTTTTTACTTTAAGCGGAACGTCGTCTTTAAGCTCTTTCTGCGCTAAAGTTCCGGGGCGCTCGGAGTATTTGGAAACGTAGACGAGGTCTATTTTTTCATCCCGAATGAGGTTTAACGATTCCATAAACTCTTTTTCCGTTTCACCGCAGAATCCGACGATGATATCGGTGGAAATGGACATGTGCGGGATTTTTTTTCTCATTTTGGCGACGAGCTCCTTAAACCTTTCCACTGTATAAAAGCGGTTCATGCGTTTAAGGACGGAGTTTGAGCCGGCCTGCACGGGAATGTGGATATGCGGGACCATTGTGCGAAGTTCGCCGTAAAGGTTTATGACGTCATCCGTCATATCTTTGGGGTGGACGGTATAAAACCTTATCCTATCTATACCTTTTACGGCGTCGATTTTGCGTAGGAGCTGGGTAAACGGGGTTTCTTTGGATTTTTTGTCCGCGTCGGATGGTTTATATGTGTTCACATTCTGCCCGACCAAGTTAACTTCCTTTGCTCCGCGCTTGGCGACTTTTTCGACTTCATCCAAAATCTCCTTCATCGAACGGCTTTCTTCACGGCCGCGGGCATAAGGCACTATGCAGTAAGCGCAAAAGTTGTTGCATCCGGACATTATCGGGATAAAGACCTGCGCGATATTGGTTATAGTCGGGTCGATATCGAAATAATCCAGCATATCCTTTATATCATCCCCGCCTTTTACCTGATGCAGGTCGCGCAGGATATCGGGAAGTTTTATAAGGTCTTTTATACGGAAAACGAAATCTATAGTATCCATACGGTTGAATATCTGGTGCTTAGCTTCGCCACGAATACCTGACCCGTCGCGCACCATACACCCTGTTATGCCGATCTTCAGTTTCGGGTTCTTCTCTTTTAAAGGGATGAATATCTCGCCAAGCCCGTATATCCTCTCATCCGCCTTTTGTTTAACGGAACAGGTGTTCAGGATTATCAGATCCGCGTCATTATAGCCGGTTCCGGGCTTGTAACCCAGTTTTCCGAGCACGGTAACCAGCCTCTCGGAATCGGAGTAATTCATCTGACAGCCGTAGGTCTGAATGAAATATTTCATATTTCTAATTGAGGGGCTAATTGAGGGGCTAATCGTGGGGCTAATCGTGGGTTTTAAAACATCAATAAGCCCATCGATAGCCCATCGTCCCGACGTACGTCGGGACAGCCCTTCAATTAGATTCACAGCTTAAGCGGAAACATTCTACTTCATCCACCCGATTAATTAAAGAAAAGATTATTATTTGACATTTTAAACAAAAACTTGTATAATGAACTCTGTCTGAAAATTTATTTATTCTGTATATTCAGACGAAAATCCGCTAGAATATGTGAGTAAGCGGAAACAAATATGACAAATACAATTCTGGTTATCGTCAGTCTGGCAGTGATATATTTCATATTTCGTGTGTATCGTGGAATGAAAATGAGTCGTTATAACGCGAAAATGGAATCGTGTGTTTTACGTGTCGCTGTTTCAAAACTAAACGAACGCGGACCGCTTGTGGCTGAACAGATATTCGCGGCAATACATGGGATAGCGGCTAATTATTCGATCTTGGATTACCTTATGGGAAAGCCGAAGCCAAGACTGAGTTTTGAAATAGCCAATGTAAAAAACAAAATACAGTTTCTTATCTGGACTCCCAAGATGCTGAAAAACGTCATAGAGAGCCAGATATACGCGCAATATCCGGATGTGGAAATAGAAGAACTGGAAGATTACGCCAGGCAGAACTTCCAATTTCACGATGTGCATGTGATAAAAAAAGAGACAGCTTCCGGCAGAGCACCAGCATCCGCCACACTTCCGGCAATTTACAAAAAACCGGGCTGGGATAAAAAAATGTATGCCGCCACGGCTGAGATGTCATTATCCGCTCCGCATATCTATCCTATAAAAAGGTTTTTTCAGTTTGAGGATAAATTGACCAGGCTCGCCACAGAGCCATTGGCCGGCATAACTGCCACTCTTTCCAAACTAAATGCCACGGATGAGCAGGCGTGGATACAGATAGTCGTACAGCCATTGGGAGACTGGTGGAGAAAGCGCGCGATTAAATGTCTCAGAATTATAACAAACGGGCTTTTCAGCCATAATTTCTGGTTAAAGGACTTCACCACAAATCTATATCTGGCGAGAGGATTCTGGAAAAGACTGTTTTTACAGCCGGTATATCTATTTTTATGGATATTCCGCGGTTTTCACACGGGTGAACTTAAAGTAGTCAGCAGAGATGTGGACCTTAATGAAGAGGTCTCCACTTCACACTCTAAAGAGGATCCTGTTTCTTCGGCGGTTGATAAAGTAACAAGGCTTAATTTTGATGTAAATCTTCGCCTTGTTTACATAACCCGTTCTGAAAATATAGACCTTGCGGAAGTAAAGCTTAACGAAATAGCGGGCAGTTTCAAGCAGTTCAGCCTGCCTAATATGAACAGCCTTAAGCTGACAAGGATAAACGAGAATAACCGCCAGATATTAAACAGATATAAACAAAGGCTTATTGTTAATCCAATGACCATGAGCGCGGAGGAGCTGGCCACGCTTTATCATCTGCCTAATAAGGATGTAGGAACACCGAACGTTGTATGGGTCACTTCCAGAAAACTGGAGCCGCCTCATAATCTGCCGCTACCGGGAATGGTTCCCGATAGCGAACTCACGCTTATCGGCAAAGCCAATTTCCGCGGACATCAGCAATTATTCGGCATCAAGGAAGTAGACCGCAGAAGACATGTGTATATCATCGGTAAAACAGGCATGGGCAAATCCGTGCTTCTGCAGAATATGATCTATTCCGATGTTAACACCGGGAAGGGTATAGCAGTGATAGATCCTCACGGAGACCTTGCGGAATCGGTCATAGACTTCGTGCCTTCACACAGGACTAACGATGTGGCGATACTGGATCCTTCCGATGTATCTCATCCGTTCGCTTTCAACATGCTTGAATACACGGAGGACGCGAATCTGAGGAATCTTATGGCTTCCGGGCTTCTTGGCGTTTTCAAAAAGATGTACGCGGAAAGCTGGGGCCCGAGGCTTGAGCATATTTTAAGAAACTGCCTGCTTGGACTCGCTGAATTCCCCAATACTTCCATACTTGGGATCATGAGGATACTTGTGGACAAGGAATACAGAAGAAAAGTCGTGGATAATATTTCCAACCCCATGGTCAGGAGCTTCTGGGTCGATGAATTTGAAAAAATGCAGGATAAAATGCGCACAGAGGCTATTTCTCCGATACAAAACAAAGTCGGTCAATTCCTTTCATCCCCGCTGATACGCAATATAGTAGGACAGGTGAAATCCACCGTGAATATCAGATTCATGATGGATAGCAAAAAGATAATCGTGATAAACCTTTCCAAAGGAAAGATCGGCGAAGATAATTCCAGCCTGCTTGGTTCCATGCTTATCACCAAGTTCCAGCTGGATGCCATGAGCAGGGCAAATATACCGGAGAAAGACCGAACTGATTTCTATCTGTATGTGGACGAGTTCCAGAACTTCGCGACCGACGCTTTCGCCACGATCCTTTCCGAGGCCAGAAAGTACAAACTGAACCTGACCATGGCCAATCAGTATATAGCCCAAATGCCGGATGAAGTGCGCGATGCAGTATTCGGAAACGTCGGTACCATCCTAACATTCCAGGTCGGTTTCGATGACGCGGAATATTTCCAGAACCAGTTCTCGGAAGAAGTGCTCTTTAACGATATAGTCACACTGCCAAAATACAACTGCTATTCCAAGCTGATGATAGACGGCATGCCAAGTAACACTTTTTCTATCGCCACCCTGCCTCCTCCTGTAACATCAACCGATGATGAAAGAAGAGAGAAAATCGTCAGACTCTCGCGAGAGAGATACTGCAAAACAAGGGAAGTAGTGGAGGATAAGATAATCAGATGGAGCCAGAGGCTTGAGGATAAAGAAAGGGAAACAGATAAATTGGAGGCAAGGGAACCTAAAAAGCTTGAAGAAAAGGCGCCTAAAAAGCTTGAGCCCGGAAAGGCGGGACCTAAGGCATCCGCCCCCATCAAGACTACAGCGGACAAGAAGGTGAGAACTGAGGCTAAGGAAACTGTTAAAAAAACCGAAAAGAAGGATAATAAAAAATCCTAATGGTAAAATTCTTTATCTACATAGCGCTCGTAAATCTACTAGATCTTCTGGCTATACTGGCGGGCAAGATGTGGAGTTTTACGCATAAACCTTTTTACCTGATCGCCTGTTCACTTGGCTTTGCCGGAGCGGGTTTATTTTTCGCGCTTTCCCTTAAATACGAAGGCTCCGCCATTACCAATATCATTTGGATGGGCATATCCGCTATACTGGTAACGTCGATGGGCTATCTGCTATTCAAAGAACACATATCGGGACTGCAGTTCTCCGGCATAGCATTAATAGTAATCGGTCTTATACTTGTAAATATAAGATTATGAAAACATCAACCGCTAAGAATCTTTTAAAAAATTATGACATCGCCGTGCTCGGCCCGCAAAACACATATTCAGACGTATGTGCCAGACATAATTTTCCAAAAGCGCGCATATGGCATACTTCATCCATCAGCGATATATTCCAGCTTGTAAAGAAAGGTAAGATCAAGAAAGGATTTGTACCTTTCGAAAACAGTCTCACAGGCTCCGTGCGCGAGGCATTTGATGAATTCTATGAGGAGAATATATGGATCGAGAAAGTCTTTTCACTGCAGATACATCTCGCGCTTGTCGGCATTAAAAACGCGCCTGTCAAAAAAATAAAAACCATATATTCACATCCTCAGCCACTCCTTCAGAGCAGACAATATCTTAAAAAGAACTTCCCGAAAGCGATCTGCCTTCCAATGCCAAGCACTGCCGCAGCCATAGCGAAAGCCGCGAAAGAAAACGACCCGTCAGTCGCTGCTATCGGCCCGGCCTCTGCCGCTAAAGTTTATGGGCTGGATGCACTAAAGGAATCTATTGAAGATAAAATTTTTAACGTGACTTATTTCGCGTTAATTGAAAAAATGCCGAAAAAACCGGATATAAAAGGCGCGAAAAAAACCTTTATAGCTTTTGAATTCAAAAAAGATTCTCCCGGCTCGCTACTTAACGTGCTTAAGGAATTCGCGGAAAGAAAAATAAATCTGACAAAAATAGAATCAAGGCCAAGCCATAAAAAAGCAGTAGGATATGTCTTCTACATCGATTTCGACGGCAATCTTAACGACCCGCTAGTAAAAGAGGCTCTTTCCAAGGTTAAAAAGCTTGTGGCAAAACTAAAGATACTTGGATGCTACTGATATCCGCTTAATATTCTTCGGACCTGCGACCTTTATCTTTTTTATCTTTTCTGATCCCCTTTGGCCGTAACTGTTTGTCAATTCTCTTTCTATTCTCACCTATATTCATCGGTGCTTTTTTTCGAGCTTCTATAATTTCCTCAGTTATCCTATTTTCTTTAGCCAGACGTCTTTTATTTATAAACTCACCTATATTAGGAACATCTTCTTCCTGGGAAATATCGCTTTCCTGTTCTCGCTTTTCAGGCTTTGAAAGAAGTCTTTCGTAATCTTCTTCCGATATCGTCGATTTTGCTTCTTCTGCCATAGATTTTGCTCTTTCTGTCATATTTATTTTAATTAGTTAATAAATAATTGATAAATTATCAAGCAGTCCCGACAAGCCTCTCTTCTTCGGCTTCGGCGACTTCCACCTTCGCAGTTCCAGCCATTTCATCGTAAGCGTTGCTCAAAATAGCCTCCGCTTTTGTCTGCAATTCGTTATACGGAGTGTGTACCGCACGCAGATAGTCTTCCAAAACAAAACATGTAAGGTCTTTAAACGATTCCGGTCTGGCTATAAGTTCATGCTTTATTCTAAGCAGATAATCCCTATCTACTTCCTGAACTCCTGTGAATTTTTTCAAAAGCTCCATAATAGGGTCGTCCTCACGTTTAATGTAAGCCGTGGCCATTTCAACAAGTTTTCTTTTTTCCTGCTCTGCCTTCGGGATTAGTTCGGTAACATTAGACCTTGTGGCCTTAACAATAGTTTCCGGACCTGCCTTAATTACACTTCTGGCCTGTTCTGCCTTCTCTTCGTAAGTCATATTTGCAGGCTGGGCTTCAAATACCTTTTTGAAGTCCTCTCTGCTTTTATCCCATTGTGATGGCGCGGGAGCTTCCTCTTTTTTTCCAAACCATCCTTTTACTTTTGATAGAAATGACATATTTATTTTTTTATTTTCGTAATGCGTGATGCGCTTTGCGATTTGCGTACTGTAATTTCGCACATCGCAACCCGCACATCGTTTTTATTAAATCTATATATTATAGCAAAAATAGGCGGAAAAAGCAATGATCCGACCATATAAAAAATGTGTAGACCCCTTAAATCGTTTATTTATTCAAGCCCAAAAGACCCTGAGTGGCTTTCCTTATCGCCCCCGCATTTATACAATATTCGCGGAGTTTATTTGTCGCTTCATCTACAACTGGAATGTGATCTTTACATATGAGACCAACGTGCATATGCACCCCATCCGCCTCACCTTCTTCAACTTGCTCTTTACTCCCCGGCTGTAAGACTTCTTCTTGTCCCAATATACACCTCATTTTTTGAATTATTATGGATTAAGGGGGTGATTTTATATCCTGTGAGGTCTTATTGCAAGGAAAAAATCCGCGCATTAAAAACGGGCGAGTAGATCACTCTTTCGAATGAAGCTCTCGCCCGTACCGTATAATCGACTAAAGTTTCAGGATTCTATCTGCAATGAGACTAATCCACCGCCTACGCTGGTGTTGGTTATGCTGATCTTTGTCATATCTTTGGCAACAACATCCTTTGTTTTGCCGATGTAGATATTCATTTTCTTTGGGCCGCCCCATTGTATACCGGTTACTATTAACTCAACTTTGTTATTCTCGATGTTCACGACTTTCATCCTTACTCCTGTGGGGGTATGAGTGACAAAATCCCCGGCGCAGACGCTATAAACATCATCATTTCCGGAAGCATCACCGCAAGGCTCTTTCACATCTCTTTCATCTTCTATGGCTTTGAATACAGGATCCGTATTGGCATATCTATCGCCATCCATCTTGATGTTTGCTAGCGTGAATTTCAATTTATCGCCCGCCTTTGATATTTCCGAGAACGCCTCATTGAAATGCAGATCTACAGTATCACATCCTCCATCCTTTATAAGCAGTTTTCTGCTGTACATGGCGTTTGTGACTGTATTAAGGACTTTAACCTCGAACTTGGCATCCTCTTTCGAGGCGCAAACAGTCATATCGCCCCCTATGTTCTGCTGATTCTGGGCATAGACATCCACGCTTTTAATATAAACGGCCTTGTCGCTCTTTGCGAAAGCAAACGGAGCAAGCACGACAGTTATGAAACAGCCAAGTAAAAATAAGCTTAATTTACGCATATCAAAGGATTTAATAGTTATTGGAAGTGAATTGTACACCAAATAAGGAATATGTCAAATACAAATATATTTATATTCATTAATTATACCCCTCCCTCTTTTGCCAATTGTCGCTGAAATTCCAAATGCCTAATATTTTCTTCCAGAATTGTGACCCTTTTATCGGCAATACCGAGGTTCTTTAAGTCTTCCAGCTGTTGTCTGACCCTGTCTATAGCATTTTCAGCGCCGACTATGGTTAAAAACTCATGCTCGGGACCAGGTCTGTCAAAACGCCATGTCTGACCGTCTTCCGAAACAATAATGGGGTACTTGGGGGCAAATTCTGTCATAAGGAAATAAACGTTTATTATTTTTTAAGGTTTATGATCATATCCTCGGATATTTTATCCAAATCGAATTCATGTTTCCACCCCCAATCCTCCCGCGCTTTGGAATCATCTATGGATGACGGCCATGAATCGGCTATTTTCTGCCTTGAATCCGGCGTGAACGTGCATTTGAACCCTTTTATATGTTTTGCGACGTTATCCGCAAGCTCCTTCGCGGAGAAGCTTATAGCCGTAAGATTATAAGACGTCCTGACTGCTATTTTTTTCGGATCCGCTTCCATCAGCATCATCGTCGCCTTAACCGCGTCATCCATGTACATCATCGGCAGAGTTGTTTTTTCGTTCACGAAACAATCGTAACTTCCTTTCTGAACCGCGTCGTAATATATCGCCACAGCGTAATCCGTCGTGCCTCCTCCCGGAGGGGTTTTCCATGAGATTATGCCCGGATATCTTAAACTGCGAACGTCCAATCCGTATTTAACGAAATAATATTGGCACAATAATTCTCCGGAGACTTTAGTGACTCCGTACATCGTCGTCGGTTCAAGCACTGTTTTTTGAGGAGTGTTTTTAAGCGGAGTTGTAGGGCCGAAAGCCGCTATGGAACTGGGCCAGAATAATCTGTCGATTTTATATTCCACACAAAGCTCCAGAACATTCTTCAGGCCGTTCATGTTCACATCCCATGCCAGATCCGGATTTTTTTCGCCGACCGCGGAAAGAACACCGACCAGATGGTATATGGTGTTGATATTGTATTTTTCTATCAATGCCTTTATTTCATCTTTCTTACGGCAATCCGCGTTTTCAAAAGGCCCCGCGTTCCGGAATTCTTCCGATGGTTCTTTTCTGTGTCCGACAGCTATTACATTTTCACTGCCGTATTTAGCTCTCAACGCAGGAATAAGCTCCGACCCTATCTGCCCCAAGGCGCCGGTTACGAGGATTTTTCGTTGCATGATGTTTTTGGATTAATTAGTGTTTTTATTTTTATGCAATAAGAATTTTTTTGCAAATTATTATTTTTCTTCAGATGACATCTCACTTAATAATTTCGCAAATATCCCTCTCGTTTCCTCTGCCTGCTGTAACGGGCCATATTTTCCGGTTTTCTCATTAAACTGAAGCTGTTCACTGAAAACGACTTTAATTTCCTTACCCAATTTCCTGCTTTCGTTTCCTATTGCAGTTTCAAACCCCCTCATACGCAATTTTAACGCCTCAAGTGTATACGCCTCTATCTTACATTCCGCGACACAATACGGGTGTCCTGTTTCGGTATAAGTTGTAACTTTAGCCACAGCAATAAAGGGTGATTGCGGGTTTTCAGGGGGCATAATCATGTTTTTAAATAGATGATTAAACGATATAGCTGTTATTCCCTCTCAGGAAAAACAGACGGTATGATTTCTGACGTACGCCCGAAAATCCGCGCCAGTAATCCTACTCTTTTCCGCGCTTCTTTTATGAGCAGATTATATCCCCCTGTTTCCGCATCCAACTGCATCGTCGGTCCGAATTTTACTGTTATTTTTTTGCCCAAATCCTTACTTTGCCCGTCGGTCACCGCTTCTACGCCTTCCATCTGGGATTTTAATTCTTCAAGCGTATCTGCCCTTACTGTTTGCTGTACTACGGAAAACGGATAATCCAATTTATTGTATGTCGTGATTTCCGCGGTAACCATAAAGGGTGATTTTGGGTTTTCGGGAGTCATAATTATTTTGTTAAATAATGGATTTATAATTTTTCCATCTGTCTTTCATATAAAAAACGAGCGGCTTTCAGGCGCTTTATCTGGAGTTTTAATTCCTCAGACTTTCTAGCCGAATCGGCATCCGACTTCCCCTTTAAAGCGGCAAGCTCCTTTCTGAAAGTTCTGATACCCCTTTCTATCTGTTCATCGACCACGGATTTATGATCGAGATGTTTTTCTTTGCCTGACATATGGAAAATTAATTGGGTGAAACGATATCATCCCCATTTTAGCATGTCAAATTATGGTGAAAAAGCGGGTGACGCCCCATGCCGGTAACATTTACCCCACCAATGTAGAGACAGCATTAATGCTGTCTCTACGGGTGATGGATAACATTAAAATCCCGATCCTCACCTGCAATGGGGTGACATGGCGAAAAAGAGGGGGTGGGCAGTTGCCTTTTATACACCTAACTGCTACTCGAGCATAAAAGTCTGGCGCATATTAAATAACACTTTGCCTCCGCTGGAGCAATGCGAGCCCGGTACATCTGGGCTAAGCCTACATTGACCACTCATACAATCATCATCTGATTTACACTCTTTTCCCGCATCGGGTAATGCCTCACCGGATAGGCAGGTAAACAAATTAACATGCCCACCGATCATCTGACATATTGCAGTAGTCGTACGAGGTGAAAAAAACCATACTGACCACCCTGATAAAACTACAAAGGCTATGATTGCAACAACGATAAGAATTAATTTTCGTTTTTTCATATGAGTGTTTTTAATATTAACCTAAATTGATTATATTAGTTTTTTACTATTTAAACCAATCACACTTTTGTCATTCCGACCTTAGTGGAGGAATCCCTAGCCAATTACCTGCAAGGTTTGCGGTGAGGGCCCCCTCGACATGCTTCGGGGTGACAAAAGAGGGTATGGCGAAAAAGCGGGGGCAAATGTTTTCGTTAACTGGATTTTTTATTACTCCAAACTATCGCCTAACTGAGACCTTGTTGCAGCAATTCTTTCTTCATTTTCTGCGGTCATCTTGTTAATTAATTCCAAAACTTCTTTAATCTGACCTTCTGTTAGACGGAATATACCTCTTATTAATTCAGAATTATTATAATCACCATCGAGGTTGTTATTATAAATACTTCGTCTAACAGCTCTCCCAAGAGCATATGGGCTGACATCGGGAGGTACGTTACCTGATTGAGTATAGTCGCCTAAATTATGAAATATCTCAGCGGCAATCCCACGACTAAAAATGCCGTGTTCTTTTTCACTTTGATCTATTCCTTCATTTACTTTGCGGTGAGTTTCTAATAATTCTGCGTTTCTTTCATTTGCCACATCTTCAGGATTTTTCATATTCATTTGTTATTAATTATTTTTAAGAATAATATTATATCATAATACTAGTATAATGTCAATAACTGAATTTTATTTAAATATGCCGAAAAAACTGGTGTAGATAGGAACGTGCCATTTGCACACCAATAGAATTATGCGTATTCCTTTCTATCCTCAGCGATGAACCGAAGCATGCCGCCTACTTTCCACCGAATTTCCCCGGCAATAGGCTTTAAGCCTTCAGCCAATAGCGCTTTATCCAGTTCTTCAATTGAAAATATTTGTTGTCGTTCGCCTGACGGGGTGACTAAGCTTGTTGCATAGCTATTGTAATCAATAGCGAATGAGGCTGCGTCCTCATCAGCCCCTTCGTCTTTAAGGTGGAGTGTTATGCCCGAACTAGCGTTTACATGAGCGTCAAGATTTCCTTCAACTGACCATTCCATAGTGTTGCGGATTATGTTGTATGGGAAAATTGTAAATGTTTTTTTACTATTCCTTAGAAACAGATATTGATAATGGAGTTTTAACGGATTCTGCACCTTTATTTAGATTTGATCCGGCCGCATATTTAAAATTAATATCGACACAACCGGATAAATTATCAAAAACTACTTCTCTGACAAGCTCTAATTCGCCTTGCGATTCGATTTCCCTTAAAGCTGTTTCCACTCTAGTGGTTACGTCTTGCGCAATATCTGCGCCATGTACCCTTTCTATGCTTGGCTTTACGGTATCAACCCAATCTTCCACTCTGCGTTCTGTATTCATAAAAAAAATATTTAAAAAGGCGTTCATTATTACCTGTAATTCAAATATTTGCAAGGATTTTAGAAAATATGGCGAAAAAGCGGGTGACGTCCCCCGTGCCGGTAATATTTATCCCACCCATGTAGAGACGTTGCAATGCAACGTCTCTACGAGTGGAAAATAACATTAAAATCCCGATCCATGTCCGGCATGGTGGTGTTATTGGCTGATAAAAAATGTAAAAAGCATTCAGCTTTTCTTCCCCTTCACACCAAAACCCCCCTGCAATGTGGTTCTTGCAACATGTCTGATTTGCGCTGTTTTATCAGTATCATCTTTTTCTTCTCGTTTCGGATTTAATTCATCAAGAGTCGCCTCACTTACTAAAACCACTTCATGATTCCATGCCGACAAACGGCAAAAAATCCTGTATTTATTTACATCTTTTTCGAAACCATCCACAAACCCACGGCCTTTTTTCTTTTCTCTCGTTTTTTTGCCATCATCATACACATTTCTGTAAATATTGACCCATTCCCCGACCTTGTATTTAAGCCCTTGCTCTTCCGGAGAAACCAATTTTGCTTTCATGAATTCTTTCTGAACTTTTATATCTCTAGTCTTTCCTTCAATAATCACCTGCAATGTGTAATATTCCGTTTCGGCATCGTACCCGATGACTACCGCATCAATGACTTTGCCATCATCCACTTTTAATTTGACGCATTCGTTGTCTTTATACTCTCTTTCCGGTGATGGACTATTGCATTCGACCATAATTAATTTCCCGATTATTTTATATCCATCACGATAAACGCCTGACTGCATCCTCTTTCCTGAGCGTATTTTTTTATGTTCTCAGTAAGTGTCCTCACGGATTTAAGTTTTCCGCCGGGATGCAGCATTAGCCCGAAAATATCATCAGACGACAGCCCCATTTCTTTGGATATCATAACGATGCGGTCGCCTGTTTCAAGCCTTATAAGACCGCTTTCTTCCGGTTTTTTATCGGCACCGTATTCGTCATATACGATCGTTGTCGCGCCATCACCAAGACGGGCTTTCCATAAATATTTTTCATCGTTTTCGCCTTCGATTATCTTCGCGTACGAGAAAGAGACATTGCCACGTATTTTATGTTTTTCGATCACTTTATTCGCTTCATACTGAGCCTGGAGAAGATTTTCGTATTTATCAAAAGCCTTGCCGTATTCGGCAGCAGCCAAACGTGTCTCTTCACCCTCGCCGTGTATTATGGCGAAAGCGTCATTCTTCGGGTTTATAAAAACAACATCATTCCCCAAATGTCTTGGAGCGGATTCAAGATGCGCCAGCACCTTCTGGCCGGAATGCATGTGATAAGAAACTTCGGGTTCCACCTGATTCCCATTCAGAACATGTGGCTTTAAAATACCCATATCACTACCAATTTCTTTGGCCGCATTTAACACCCGTGATACATCAAATCTGGTCTTTCTATGGATCAGATCAATGGGCTTTTCTTCCATTGGCAATGGCCGAGCTTCCTGGACTGGCATTTGACGCGCGAGATTTGAATTGGTCATTTGGATTTATTGTTTATACCGCCCGTAACTGTTTCTTTTCTTGCGCGGCTAATTCATTAACAAATATTACGACGATGGAGGCGTTGTCTCTTTTAAATCTGTTTTTTGTTTTATCAGCTTTCTTCATCCTCTCGTGCAATTCGTCCGAAAGAAATTTTGTCGCTTCTTCCGCAGTTAATCCTCTTTTCCGGATTTCAACGACAAAAACCTTTAATTCACTTTCTGTGAAATTGGTCGACACACCATCGGACATCAAAATCACGATGTCTCCGACCCGGACTTCACTTTCGGTTTTATAATGAAGCGGTTCACACATCGCGGAAGTAATCGCGTTGCCTGTCCTGCTTCTTAATGTGTAGTAAAGAGGTTCTTCGGGATACAGCAAGGGCTCGTTATTGGCCGCTCTTGTCTTCATAAGTGTGACTTGCTGATCAGTCAGATTTAATGTTGCCCTTAAGTCGCCTTCTATCATTTTGTATTTCGCTTCTACTGAAGAATTCGCGTATTGGTCGGACATAAAAAATTCGAAAGCTGACTGGGCAAGCATCGGCTGTCCGTTTACATCTTTCATTTTCAGACGGTCCAATGGGCGGAATTTGTAATCGCCCTTATAGTCAAAATGAAATAAATCGACATCACCGGCCTGGACCACTTTCAGCGGTTCATTCACTTTTACATCCACCGACAAAAAACATGCGCCATCCTTCTTTCCATCCAACCCTTCCGACCGCATCTGCTTGCTAGCATTTTTTACAGCCTGTAAAGGAGGGAATTTTTTCAGATTCTCAAGTATGATCTTAGTCGCCCTTTTACTATTTTTACCTGCGCCCATACCATCCCCCACAGCTGCGGTAATAGTGTCATCATCGGGATCAATATAAATGGCTATACCATCCTCATTGTGCCCTTTGCTATATCCAAAACCTTCATAAGTAGCTGCCGTGATATTCAAAACCGAATTTGTTTTTTCATTTTTTACATCATATGTCTTTCGACCATCGTATAGGCTTTTCGCCCCAGCACCATCAAGTATTTCCGTCCTTTGGATTCTCTTTTCAATTTCCTGATAATCCGTATTCATGGCTAAAATTTCCTGCATCGCCAGTTCCGCTTCTGATTTTGGCGCAGGTGGCGGAACAGCCGTAGTTTTAATTAAGCTTGGAGGAACGGGAGGGGGAAGGTTTTTCGCGACTCTGCCCCTTGTAAACGGAACGACTTTTTCATTTTCTTCAGGCGTAGGTATGCGGGTCAATTGTTCGATAGATACATGCTCAAGATGAGTCACGTTGCCCTCTCTCCACATCACGACAAACTTTTGGGTACCTTCATCATAACCTGTTACTTCGACTTCAAATTCACGCCCATCTTCCATGGCGACTTTCGCCTTTGAACCGGTAGGAAATTTTGTTTCCACGGGTACCGGCGGTGGCGCGAATTTAGAGACTGCGTTTGGTGGTGGAACTTTGCCCATAAGTTTTTTTTCAATAAATCTTAATATTATACCACAAAAACCCGCCAAAAACAATGGCGATATGCGGGAAATGAGAGTTTGCCCGCTTTAGCTGTTTAAACTAATTACAAAAATCTGTAGAGGCAGGATTAATCCTGTCTCTACATGTTGATTTGTTTATGAATTAGAACAATATTACTTCACCTCCACCCAACCGCCTTCCGTGCGGGCATAAACGGACGGATTGAAAATCTGTTTTATGATGGCGGGCAAATGGTTATACATGCCGGCGGAACCTGTCTGGACGAGGTAATCGATGTTATATACACCGGCCGGAAGAACGCTGGCGAAAAGGGTTATGTTGTCATCACCGACCATGGCTTTTTCGAAATTCCAAAGTGGGCTATCGAACCAGTTCACACCTTCATTTTTCGCTTTTTCCTCCATCTCATACTGCCATGAAGCATTGGCTACAGCGGGGTTGAGCGACAGGACTTTCATGCCGGCGGGAATGCTTTCCTCAATGGTGGCGTAATAAATATCCTTTGGAATAATCACTGTCACAACGCCTCTGTAAAGCTTGCCCGGCTGTATTTTCGTCAAAGGCTTTAGCGCGTAAAAATCCTCAAGGTTATAGTAGTTGTGAGTTATAAGAACCCCTTCCTCCAGAGGTGATATTTTATCGTTTTCCGCGTAGTACCTAAGCTGTGCGATGTAGTATGGCGCGCCGACTCCGTCTTTTGAAATATCGACTTCATTTATCTCATCCGGAGATTTAAGTGAATTCAATGGCATGGATTTTTCGAATATTTTTCCGATGTTATCGCTGTTTATTTTTTCGTTAAGTATGTTTCGGCCGTTAACATCGGCTTTCACGGTGTAACTTGCGGACGGCATATCCTGTTTTTCGGAAAATTCCGACAGCGCCAAGGCAAGCCATATGGCTTCCTGCGGGTTATACCTTTCCATCACATCGGTGACCGATGAAACCAGATATCTGACTATAGGTGCTGTCATCGGATTTTCCTCGGTAGTCCTGTTTAATGCCATAAGGGCGACTGCGGTGCTTTTTATGCCGGTATCAACGTGTGATTCCAGACTTTCGCGGAAATATGTCATATCATCTTCGGAATATTTGTCCGAAGCGAGTTCCGACTGAAGCCTTTCCAAAAACGGATACGCGCTTTTTTGCCCGGCGTCCACAAGGTTCTGTATATTCATAAGGAGGAACGCCTTGCCGGCGATAGAGCCTGTATCACGCTCCTTGAACGCGGTAAGCGACAAAGCGGTGTCATACTGTTTGACCTCGCTAAGAGCCCAAAGTATGAACAGATGATCGGATGACTCGAGCGAGCTCTGTGAATTAAGCGCGCTCCATAAATATTGAACTGTGTACTTCTGATCTTCATCCGTCACGCCGGCTTTGCTTAATGCAAACATGACATAAGCGCTAAGCCATGGATCGCTTTCACTTAAACCGGAGAAGAAACTATATCCTCCGTCCGGATTCTGGCGCGCGCCGATATCGGCAACTGTCTTTTCTATTTCCTCATCAACAGCTTTAACACTTTCATCATCGGAAACAAAATTTTTCTTAAGCACGCTGGCCAAAAGCTGTGTGGCGAAATTTTCTGTAGACTGTGGTGAATATCTTTCTATTTCCTCCAGAATATTTTTTATTGTTCCGGATGGGGTTCCGGAAAGCGTAATGGAAAGCCCGCCCAAATTAGGACACGCGTTACCGGGAAGCCTTAATTTGCCATTCCATTCATCAGACAGGATTCCGCCGCCACCCATGACACCTGTAATATTTAAACGCTTAACTGGCAGAACCGCAGATATTTCATCTTCTGGGGATTTTATAGTTATTTTCAGCTCCTCTTTATCATTATAAGGATCGATCGCTATATCCCAACTGACACGGATACTTTCTCCGGCTTTTATGGATATATTCTGTTTGCTTCCTCCGCCGATATCCAAACCTTCCGCTATAAGCTCTATTTTTGTCTCCATGTTTTTTCCGGAAAGATTCTGGACATAAGCGCCTATAGCCATCTTATCTCCGGGGGTCACAAATGACGGCACCATCGGTTTTATAAGCAGGCTTTTTTTAATCGATAATTCCTTTGATATGAAACCAAAATTCTTCGCTCCGTTTGTGGCTACCGCGTTTATGAACCATGCGTTGTACTCATTCGGCAGAGTAAATACGGCTTCACCTTCGCCAGCATCGTTTGTAAGCACAATAGGGTTGAAGTAAGCTGAATAATCCACTGCATCTTTTGCGTAATCATCATCAACGGACAAAATATCCATAAATTTTTCAGCTTTACCCTCCTCCCGAGAAAAATTCGACGAAGTGAATATCTGTGAAGCTCTTGGCATATAGAAGAAATCAAACGGGGTATCAAGTTCTGTCTCCCTGTTTATAAGGTTGACCAAAACGACAGCCGGCACAGGGCGGTTCTGATAATCGTATGTCTTCACTTTTAATTTAACCTCTTCGCCCGGACCGGGATTTTCCGGTTCGGAAGTCATATCTATTTTTATTTCGCGGTCCTGCTTGCTAATAAGTATGACAGCGTTGGCGACTTCGAATGACGGAAACAGACTGGCAGGATCATTCAGAACCCGCACCGGTTCATTCGCGGACTCGCTCTCTTTTTTCAATTTTTCTATCTCATCTTTGAGCTGACTTATTTTTTCCTCATCGGGTTCTTCAGCTTTTTTCAAAACCTGAAGTTCATTTTCCAGAAGCGGTATTTTGGCTTCGCTTTGTTTTTTCATCGCTTCCTTTCTGCGCAATTTCTGATCCTTTATAAACTCTTCTATTTTCTTTGAATCGCTGTTTATTATTGTCGCGGATATCTGCATATCCGGTGTCATATCCTCTCTTACGGGTATTGTGAAATGTGTTATGGGCGATGAAAGTTCGACGATTTGATATCCGAGTATATCCCCGCGCTCATAGGTAACAAGGGTATTGACCTTATGTTCTTCGGAAGCGTTCGGATAATGTATGACAAGCTCCGCCTTGCCTCCGACAAAATATTCCGGCTGATCCGGCAGTATCGCAAAATTATCTCCGAGTTTCTCCTGTTTTTCCGATATCACATAAAGTTCGAGTTCCGCGAAACTCCCGCTCTCCGTTTCCGCTTTAAGTTTATAGGTGCCTCCCGGAATATTGTAATTAAGAGGAATTGATATATCCGCCACATCCGCGTCAAGGTCGACCATTTTATCAAACCATATCTTTCCTTCCTGTTCATTTTTTGTCCTTGCCAGAGTGATCCTTACTCTGTCCTCGGCTATTAGCCCCCCGTCCGGACCGGCAACAAATAAATACCCTTCCGCCACATCCCCCGGCTTTAATATGTAATGGCCTATATTAAGCCCGACGTATCTGTTATCCGAGTGTATTTTGAACCTCAGCGTTTCTGAAGTCTTCACACCATCCGCGCTTTCGGATTCCGCCACCAGAAGATATTCGTAACCGGCATCAAGCAGACTTCCATCCGGTTTTGTGAGGGATATTTTCGCGATACCGTCTTTATCGAACATGAATTCGCCATTGTTCACAAATTCATCGCCAGACCCGCAAATGTCTTTGGAACACATCAGGCTTCTTATCCCGCCGAACGAGAAGAACGCGCCCACTTTATGATAATCGTAATAATAAGGTTTTCTGTATAGGTCCCATTGCCCCTTCATGCTCGCGGCAGGCATGCCCATCATGTAATGGGCCTGAAGGTCAAAATCTACTGTAGTTCCGGCATAGTGGTCTTTCTGCGGATTCATCCATTTCATCTCGAATGGGGGATTTGTTTCCCGCACGTTCAGATCAACTTTATTCGAAGATATCAATTCACCGGAAGCCGTATAAGCCTTGAGTGTATATTTTCCCGGAACGGTATTTGCCGGAATATTGAACACGGCGTCAAAAGAGCCGTCCCTTCTTAGCGGGATAGTGTTTTTTATAACTGAATTTCCTTCGGCGTCTTCAAGCGAAACGTCCGCCTGCTTTTCTTCCGGCAGACTAAGCTGTGCATCCGTATCTATCCTCCATATACCCTTAATATTGAATTGCTCGCCGGGGTGTATGGAGTTTTTATCCACGGTAATATACGCCCGATTCTGGCTCTGATCTATCCATTCGTAACTACCCTCCTGAAACGCGTTTTTCACAGGAAGTAACCAGTATTCGCTTATCATGCCCCATTTGGTCTCGCCTCCCAAATCCTTACTTCCCGCAACATAAACACCTTCGCCAAGTTCGCGGGTCACCTTATAAACACCGTTGCCATCCGTTACTCCACGGGCCATCTCATTTCCGTCAAAATCATAGAAATCCAATTCCATCCTGGCGACAGGTTCACCTGTTATAGTATCCGTTGCCCACACAAGCGCGCCTCCGGAAGATTTTTTCAGGACTAAAGTGGTGCTGTTTATTATAAACAGCTTAAAGACTTTTGTACCTTCAGCCTCCGCGGAAAAATAATATATGCCCGGCGAAAGATCCTCATTAAAAATGACGGCAGGGCTAAGTACTCTAGTTTCGCTTTCGGCGGAAATGGGCAATATTTTATTTTGGAGCGAGCAATCATAATTTCCCCATGAACCTTTTCCCGATATAAACTCTTTTTCCGATAAAACACAAAAGTTTAAAGTGAGTTTTTTTAAATTTTCGGTCCTCAGGTTGAATTCCGGATCCATACCTTCTATGAAAAATTCCAGTTCATCCGTTTTTTCCCATCTCAGTCTTGTCTGCTGTGATGGGGTCTTGAAAGACTGTTTAAAAGCCTGTTTTATCTCGTTCCCCGCTATATCTTTTCCGCCTTCTTTGAATTCAAAAATATAATCCGTTTCCGGCAGGTAATCGAAAATTATTTCCGCTTCGGTATTTTTTTCATCCAGTATAACGCCCGGCTCATTCTCCGGAGCAGGAGTTATGACCATATTTTTTTTGATCTCCTCGACGGTCATAGGAGTGCTGAATATCACCATAAGACTGGATTTTTCATCCGAAGGCGCGCCGAACTGAGCCACTCCCGGCGCGTATTCCGTTTTAAACTTCAGTTCAAAATCCTCTTTCATACCTATCGCGCCCCGCCCCTTATCCGTTTCGGATGAATTTGAAAGTCCGGCTTTCAGTAAAAACCTGTATTCCGTTCCGTAAAGGTATGGGAATGTCGGTTTGAAAACCAAAACCGACTTGTCTGGCTTTCCTTCCGCGCCCTCACCATAAGTGACTTCCGTGTTGAAAAAACCATCCATCTTAGGGTTTTTATCCGCATCCAGATCATTTGACGGATAAAGCAAAGCCGTGGCACCTGGTTTTATCTGATCCAGCTCTACAGGCTGGTTAAAACGGAGCGTTATCGGGCTATCGACTTCCGCGTTTTCAGTGTCAGACTCTATATCGGCTGATATCACTTTCAGCGGAGGAGTTTCTACAGACCAGCTGAGCTCTTTTTCCGTTTCACCTCCATCTCTGGCCTGTATGCCGGCAGGAACAGTAAGCTTAAAACGCGTGCCCATAGGCCAATTTTCCGGTATAAACTGGAAAGCGCTCATACCAAGGAATCGGAATTCGCCTTTTACCACGGGTTCTATCACAAGCAAAGTTTCCTCCGGCGAAACTTCGGAAAAATCCGGCCATTGCATCGGCCTGTCGAACATCACTGTGACAATTTGATTGGGAGATACTATCGGGGTTTCGGATTGAGGCTCGGATCGGTGTTCGGGTTGAGGCTCGGATTGTTGATTTAATATATCGCCATTCGACCCACTATTCGATTCGCTATCCGTGAATTTGGGTGAAACAAACTGCACATATGGAGGACCTGTGACCACAAACTGCAGAACGGCATCAGGGCCTAGTTTTTTGCCGAAAATACTACGCGCCTCCCCGCCTATCACTATACGGAAACGGTCGTCGATCTTCATTGTTTCGGACGGCTTGTATTCAAGCGTCTTTCTGTCCGGCCAAATAAATTGCCCGTCTACCTCCGGTGATATCCTGAATGCTTTTTCGACACTACTTCTATTCATCATCCCGCTGAAATGCAAAGTGAACGGCGCGTCAAAACTTACTTTAAAAGTAGCGCCTTTTTCATCAGCTCCTTCCACTTTTGGGTATGGCAAAGCCGAATATGCTATCGCCAGGACAGCAATAATAGCGACAGTTATTATGCCGATTTTATACTTCTTCACCAAATGCCATAATTTTTTGATTTCCCCCAGCCTATGAAGCATTGTTTTGGAATAAAGAGCACTGGAAATTGTATCACAAAGGTCTAATTAAGCCCAAATTCTTTTAAATGGACCCTATTTCATGAATAATATGGTCATATATTTGACATTTATAGCCAAAAAGCAGAAAATTACGCTCCTATCCTAACTTCATAACTTAAAAACTATGCGTTCCATTATAAAAAAATTAATGATATTGATAATGGCATTCGGCTTTATAACATCTGTTGCCATAGCCGCCGATTATGACCCGGATAAAGGCACGGTCATCGTGAATGTTTCCGATAGCACCGGTAACGCGGTTTCCGGAAAATGGTATCTTCATCAGTTTAATATCAGCGGATTTGTGCCAAGAAACGGCTCATCAAGTGAAGTTTTTCAGATCCAACCCGGCACTTATTACCTTGAAGCCAGATTATCAGGCAGTTATGGAGCTTATTGGCTAAAAAGCAAAAACCCACAATCCGTATCCGCGGGGCAGACTATAACTTTTGATCTGGCCTATTACGCGACACAGGAAGCTAAGGAGCAGGCACAGGAATTTGCCGAAATGCAGGCCAATGAAGCCGCCGCGCTAGCCGCTGAAGAACCAGTTACGGAAGAAGTTGTGGAGCCGATAGCGGAGGAGGCGCCTGACGAAGAGACTGTTGATGAAGAAACTACAGCGGAAGAAGAAGTTCTCGCTACAGTCACATTGCTTATACCAAATGAACCTGAGACTACATCCTATGTGCCGACCTTCGACACTGCCCCATCCGCCGATTCCGAAGATGAAAGCTATGACCTTGGAGCGATAGAAAGTTTGGCGCAAACAGGGCCGGAGCTGGCGGTTTTATTTATACCATCAGCAATTGCCGGGCTTTGGTTTGCGACAAGGAGAAAAAAATAAAAACGGATTTTTCTCCGTTTCTTTTGTTATTTATTTTTTTCTTTCCCTCTATTTTTACCCTCTTACCCACCCCTTTTATGAGGGGAATGTAAATTGAAAAGCTTAATACGCTTTCCAGTAAGTTTTTAAAAAAACTTGACTTTTATCAGATTTTTGATAGAATTCTTTTTAATATCTTAACTAAACCAAACCTATGGCGGATATTCCTCTTTATTTAACATACGATGACGTTCTTTTGTTACCGCAGTATTCAGAGATACTCCCTAAAAACGTGGATACAAAGACGAATCTCACAAAAAAGATCAAACTGAGCATACCGCTTGTGAGCGCCGCTATGGATACGGTTACAGAGCATGATCTCGCCATTAAAATGGCGCTTTACGGAGGCATCGGCATAATCCACAAAAACCTGACGCCGGACCAGCAGGCCGAAGAGGTGATGATGGTGAAACGTTTTGAAAACGGTTTTATCAAATTCCCGATATGCGCAAAACCGGATGACACTATCCAAAGCATCTATGACATCCGCCTGAAACACGGATATAAGGCGGTGCCTATTACGGATACCGGAAAAGCCGGCGGGAAATTATTGGGTCTTGTAACTGCAAACGATTATTTCATACATAAACACAGCCACCTGAAGGCAAAAGACCGCATGACAAAGGCGGCCAATTTATTGATTGCCTTTGATGGCATAACGCTTAGCCAGGCCAATGATATATTGGAAGAAAGCAAACACAGCAAACTGCTTTTGGTGGATAATAAAAAGAGCATGAGGCTTAAGGCTTTAGTGACAAGGCGCGATATCGAAAAGAACAAATTGTATCCCGATGCCTGCAAAGATGCCGATAAAAACCTTAGAGTAGGTGCCGCTGTTGGGCCCGCAAAAAATATGGAAGAAAGGGTTGAAAAACTAGTTAAGGCCGAAGTGGACGTGCTTGTAGTGGATACAGCTCATGGGCATTCAAAAGGTGTTATAGATACAATCAAATATATTAAAAAGAATTATAAAAGTGTTGAGGTCATCGGCGGGAATATAGCCACCGCGGAAGCTGTCCGCGCTTTGGCGGAAGCAGGTGCGGATGCTGTAAAAGTAGGCATAGGGCCCGGTTCCATTTGCACTACAAGAGTCGTCACAGGCATCGGAGCTACTCAGTTCTCCGCTATTATGGTCTGTGCCAAAGAAGCCAAAGAATTCGGCATACCTGTTATAGCTGATGGCGGTATAAAATATTCCGGAGATATTGCGAAAGCCATCGCGGCAGGAGCTTCAAGTGTTATGGTCGGATCGATTTTAGCCGGAACCAAAGAAAGCCCGGGCGAACTTATATATCACGAAGGAAAAACATATAAAGCTTATCGCGGAATGGGCTCTCTCGGCGCCATGGCCTCCGGAGGCAAAGAACGCTATGGGCAAGCCGATGTGCATGATGAAGCCAAATATGTACCTGAAGGAATCGAAGGACAGATAATCTACAAGGGTGAAGCCGCGCACGAAATATTCCAGCTTATCGGAGGATTAAGATCCAGCATGGGTTATCTTGGAGCGAAAGACATTCCTACATTCCAAAAGAAAGCGAAATTCGTCCAGATAACAAATGCCGGGCTTATTGAAAGCCATCCGCATGATGTGATCGTAGTTAAAGACGCGCCGAACTACAAATCGGGTAAATAACTCCTCGAATTGAAGCTCGTTTCGGCTTCGCCGAAAGACGCTCGAATCGGTGTTCGAATCGATGAATATATAATGTTTATATCAATTCGAGCCTAAATTCGTTTACAATTGCGACGGGAACGCATAGTTTATAAACACCACGGCGCCGAAAAGCACGAGGCAAAAAGCGAATATCACCATTATCCATGGCGAGGCCGTTTCCTGTTTTTCGTCAGCCAATTGAAGATAAAGGGAACTTCCGCCATACATCAATGCGACCATTGCAAACGGGACATCCAATACGCGCATGGCCACTATCGCGAGATCCGGCATGAAACCATTGCGAAAAGAAAGCGCGGCAAGTACATAAATAAACCCCAGAAGGAAAAAATATATTGCGCTGGCGTCATGCAGGTTTTTTGTGGTGTTCATTTTTTATTTTTTCTTAGCTTGATGCCATTATACCAAATTTCAGCGAACTGAAAACTTGAAAATATTCCATTCCCGAAGGCGCGAAATCAATTTCGCGCCTTCGAAGGCGAGATTCGCGAATTTCGCCTTCGGGAATTGGTTTTTTATTTTCAAGTTCGCAGTTTTGTTATATCGTTATTTCGTTATCAGTTATTTTGTTTTATGAAACTAAGTCCGGAAGAAGTAAAACGCATCGCGAAGCTTGCAAGACTCGGCCTTTCCGACAAGGAGGTGGATAAGTTCAGCGTACAACTTTCGGGGATTTTATCACACGCAAAAATGCTCGAAGAAGTTAACACGGAAGGCGTGGAGCCGATTGCGCAGATCACCGGGCTTAAGGATGTGTTTTTTGACGACAAACGAAAGGACTGTTCATATACCGACAAACTTCTCGCGCAGTCACCTCAGCAGATACAGGATAATATGATCAGGGTGAAATCCGTATTCTAAACCAGTTGATAGATTATAGATTGTAGATTATAGCCATGGATGCTAACTACAATCTAAAATCTACAATCTACAATCTACAATCTAAGATGATAAATCTAACCATAAAACAAACCAACGAAGCCCTCAGATCGAAGAAATTCTCATGCGTAGAGTTGGTTAAATCGTATCTGGACCGCATCAAAAAAACTGACGGAAAACTACATTCATATATTACTGTTACGGAGGATGTGGCGCTTGAGCAGGCAAAAAAAGCGGACAAAGACGGAAAATTCAAAAGCCCACTTTCCGGCATCCCGATGAATCTTAAAGATATCATCTGTACCGCAGGAATACGCACTACGGCATGCAGTAAAATACTTGAGAACTTTGTTCCGCCGTATAACGCGCATGTGGCGGACAGGCTATTAGACGCAGGCGCGATACTTCTCGGAAAATCCAATACCGACCAGTTCGCCATGGGCTCGAGTTCGGAGACGAGCTGTTTTGGAGTCACGAAAAATCCGTGGGATTTAACCCGTGTTTCAGGCGGTTCTTCCGGCGGGCCGGCGGCCAGCGTAGCGGCGGACCAGACATGCTTTTCAATAGGCACGGATACCGGCGGTTCTATACGCCAGCCAGCGAGCTTATGCAGTTGTGTAGGTCTAAAAGTGACGTATGGGAGAGTGCCACGTGAGGGCGTTATTTCCTACGCGTCTTCTTTCGACACGATTGGACCTCTGACAAAAACAGTTGAAGACGCGGCAATAGTTTTAAACGTCATAGCCGGCAGATCGGAACGTGACGCGACAACGCCGGACGTAAAAGTTCCCGACTACACAAAATTTTTAAAAACTGATTTAAAGGGCGTAAAAATCGGAGTGCCGAAAGAATATTTCGAAGGCGTCGAAAAGGAAACTGCCGATGCTATCAAAGCTGGTATCGAAGTATTAAAAAAATTAGGAGCGAACGTTGTGGAAGTAAGCTTACCTCTGACAAAATATGCTATACCGACGTACTATCTGCTTGTAAAATCCGAGGCCAGCACAAACATGGCGCGCTATGACGGAATCAAATATGGCCACACTACGAAAGATGCTAAAGAGCTCGAGGAAATATATATGAAATCCAGACAGGAGGGTTTTGGCGATGAAGTAAAACGAGCGATAATGCTTGGAACATACGCACTCTCCGCCGGATACTATGACGCGTATTACCTTAAAGCCGCGAAAGTCCGCGCGCTTCTGAAAAAAGAGTTTGATGACGTCTTCAAAAAAGTCGATGCACTTGTATGTCCTACTTCGCCATTCACTGCGTTTGAAATAGGCGCGAAAATGGATGACCCGCTCGCGATGTACGCGGCCGATACTCTTACTGTACCTGCTGGTATTTGCGGACTTCCCGGACTATCGATTCCGGCAGGATTCGACAAAAAAGGTTTGCCTATTGGTTTGCAGATAATGGCTGACCAATTCAAGGAAGGCAATATATTGCATATCGGACACGCATTTGAAAAGGCGACTGAATGGCATAAAAAAAAGCCGAGTATATGAAATATCTTATAAGAATATGTGGCGGAATAAATTGTAAGAATAATTTTTCCGACGATCTTTTTAAGGAAATAAAAAAAATAATCGGTGACAATGCGGATATATCAATAGAAAAGAGGAGTTGTATGGGTCTTTGCAGTTCAGCTCCCAATATGGAAATCATAAACAATGAGACCGGTGAAACCACAATCTACAGAAATTTGGACTTTAATAACATAAGCGGAATAATAAAACCTTTACAAAATTTTTAAAACAGTTATAATAAAAAACCAACCGATTATATCCTTTGCATGAAAAAATTTAGGTTAATTTTTAACTGTTTCTCTGTATTACTTTTAGCCGCCCTATCGGTGAATAATGTTTTTTGCAATAGCACACAGGAAATTTTCGATTATTTTCAAAAAAATGGACTGATAATAGCCGATTCTTATGAGGAATTCCGCGCTGATGACGTAATCAATAAGGCAGAGTTCATCAAATTGCTGACGCTTACTAACGGCGCCTCCAAAAATAAGCTGGATGCGTGTATGAGGAGTGAGGAAAAGCGTAATTGGCGATTTTTTTATTACATGGATACCGGAAAAAATGATTGGTACACACCATATGTATGCTACGCGCATGATAATGGACTTCTGAGTGAGCGTGGAAAATTTTTCAATCCGCAGGATGATATTTCATGGTTCAGAGGACTTTCCATGATATTAAGCACTAAGGAAAATTTCAGTCCAGCCAACTCGTTATCTTCGGATTATCTTAAAAATTATTTTAAAAACATTGAAACACCTGAATCATTATTTGTGGATATGACACGCGCTGAAGCATTGGGGATATTTTTCGAATTTTATAATCAACCTGATGTTAATCCGATTGTGGATCCAGATGAAGAAGCAGAAATAGTTTCCGAGGAAATTAAAGATGTGCCTATTTCTGGAATTGTTAATGATCCAAAAGAAAATGCCGAAGAAAAAGATTGCGGAACCGATAAGGAATGTGAGCAAAGAGAGGCTAATAGACAAAGACTTGCCGATTACTACATACCCGGAACCGGAGGAGGAGGAGGAGGAGGAGGAGGAGGAGGCTATAGCGCACCTGTAGCCCAAACACCTATTTGTGGAAATAGAATAGTTGAAACCGGTGAGAATTGCGATGACGGAAATGTTATAACTGAAGTATGCGCTTATGGTTTGACTGCTTGTAATGTATGCGCAGGCAATTGCCAACTAATTCCCTCACAAGCCTCTTACTGCGGTGATGGAATTGTGGATACGGCAAATGATGAAGAATGCGATGGAGGCGCGCATTGCGCGCTGGATTGCAAATGGTCTTATATTTCGTCCGACTGCTATACGCCTGTGCCGACTATTAACAGCACTTTAAATCAGGCTCATATTTGGCCGATTTCCGGCGGACTTACGCCGGATAATATGAGTTCGGCATTCGGTCCCAGACTTCAGGCATCTTTGGGATACGCGTATGATTTCCATCGCGGGATAGATATTCCGGTGCCCACAGGCACACCTGTTTTATCGATAGCGGATGGAATTGTTACAACTGTTTACCTGGAAACAGATCCCGCCAACCCATATCCTAACGGAGGCACTGTAGTGGCTTTAAGACATGAAGATAATGGTGTCTATTATTCGCTTTATATGCACCTTTCCACTATTAATGTTATTGTTGATCAGGCTGTGACTAAAGGTGAGAAGATAGCCCTAAGTGGTTCTTCCGGAACTACGGATTTCGAGCATCTGCATTTTGAAATACGCGAAGGGCAAATAGATTCATCATCTGAACCGCATCGCAACCCTTTCGGTTATCTGCCTTTCGATAATACCGCAAATCACACAATGCAAATCGTAAATCCTGAGCTGATATCTCCCACTAGCCCTGTTATTCAAACTCATATCACGACCATGCGCGATGAACTGGATATAAATAAAATCAGGGTTTCGCTTTATAACTCACAATGCCAATTACTGACGCAAAAAGAAACCGATTTCAATGAAAGAATAAATAGCGGATTAGACAGCGCTATCGACAATAATATCGGGTTATCACCCGCCGAGTTTAATTTGAACAATCCCGACTATCAACTGGATGTGACTTTTTCCGCGTTAACCGGTAATGATAAATTGTTTATAGTGGCGGAAGCCGTCGATGTAAGCGGGAATACATCATATGCCGAAGCTACTGTAGAATAAAATACTTTAATAGAATTTAAATAGATAAAACGCATTGAAGAAATATAGATTTGAACTGAAATATAAAGGATATAAAGAATTTGCCAGATTATGACGTACGAATAATCACAAAAAAGCCGCACGTAATGCGGCAAGCAGTTTTTCCCTGTGGCTTTGAACATCTAAGTCCTGTTTTAAATTAACGCTGGTAAAGAACGGCTGGTCTTCTCGGTTGATTATATATTCAACTCCCGATTCCGGCATCGCCATGACCATTTCCAGCTCGCTTTTTGTTATAAGCCCGAGTGACCAGAAAAGATCCCTTTTATCCAATATCATTTGCAGGCGACCCAAAGAATCCCTGCCATCCCATTGGGCGGCAATTTCTTTCCCCGTTGTTTTTCGGGGGAGGTGGACCATTAACTAGGTTCTGTTATCCGTATCATATTATTATACCAAATTTTGGCTTAAAAAGCAATGCTTTACTTGCAAATCCTGTATTTATAGCTTATTATTATTTTATACTTGACAAGTTTTATTTTTATGTTATAATACTTTCACTTACTATTAATACCCTAAAAAATGTCTAATATTGAACAAGGACCATCGAGTGGATTATCTAAAAGAGAAGCCCTGAACCAAGCATTGGGATGCGCTATTGGTAAAGTCGCACATCCGTTCTCAGGGGAAAAAGCTGAGCAGCTTCAATCAACACTTACAAGACCTATAACAGCGGATGACGCCAAAGCTGCCGGAATGGCAACATTACACACTGCTAAAGACTTACCTTTTGCTCTTGTTAAGGATATTAATCTAGGTGCCAGGGACGTTGTTTTACAATCGTTGCTTGCATTATCAAGTCCATTTACAGCTGCTACACGATGCTTCCGATCTAACCTAGAAGGGCAAAGAGCAAGACAAGATTTACCCGTTGCCCTTGTTAAAGAACCTATTATACATACCAGAAACGCTGCTTTAAAATTGATGTCAGTATTTTTAGCCCCAGTTACAACTACTTCACGACGCTTTCAATCTAATTTTAAAGATCAAAAAGCAAAAATTGAGCAGTAAATTTTAAAATAATTAATTAAACGAAAGCCTCACATTTTATTTAAGATTGTGAGGTTTTTTTGTTTTCGTTATACTTTTTTTGCATATAAACCAAAAACATGAACATAAGTGTAACCTTCTGCGGTATAGAATTTCCGAATCCGACCGTCGTCGCTTCCGGATATTTGGGTGTAACGGGGGCCAGCCTGGCCAATTGTGTGAAGAACGGCGCGGGCGGAGCGACAGGAAAGACATTATTTATGGACGAAAGGCCGGGGCATCCGAATCCGACTTGCCTTACATTTCAGGGCGGGCTTATTAATGCCGTCGGGCTTTGCGGAGAGGGGATAAAAAACGCCAAGCATGAGTTTGAAAACTACAAAAAACTCGCTCCGGAAAATCCGATAATCGGCAGTATAGGCGGAAAAAACATCGAGGAGCTGGTACAGTGCGCGGAGATAATGGATACGTATCCCGTGGATATGCTGGAACTCAATTTCTCCTGCCCGAATGTGGATGATGAGATGGGCCGACCGATTGCCTGCGATGCTACTATGACGGCAAAAGCCACCAAGGCCATCCGTAAAGTAGTCAAAAAACCGATTACAGTAAAACTTTCACCGAATGTGCCGAATATAGGCCTTATAGCCAAGCACGCGGAGACCGAAGGCGCGGATGCCATTACAGCTGTGAACACCATGGGGCCGGGAATGATAATCGACCCGAAATTACGACGCCCGATACTGGCGAATAAAGTCGGCGGTGTTTCCGGTTATGCTCTTAAACCAATTGCCGTCCGCTGTGTTTATGATGTTTATAAAGCGGTGGATATTCCTATAATAGCGACTGGCGGAATAGTAACCGGGCGCGACGCGCTTGAGATGATACTCGCGGGAGGAAGTCTTCTTGGTATCGGTTCCGCGATACTTTATTACGACATGGAGTGCTTCGACATGATAACGGAAAAAATACGCGAATATATGAAAGAGGAAGGATTTGAGGATATTGCCGATATGGTCGGATTAGCGCATGAAGTGGATACAGCTAAAATTTAATTAAGGCTGACAGCTTACTGCTGACAGCTTATAGCTCTCAAAATATGTCATTACCAATAGTATTAGAGGTTAAAAAAGTCGAAAATCTGGCTCCTTACGCCAAGAAATATGTCTTCGAACATGAACTGCGCGCAAAACCCGGGCAATTTGTAATGGTGTGGATGCCGGGAGTGGATGAGATACCGATGTCTATCGGCTGGCAGACGGATAAGGAATTCCATCTGACGATTGTAGATGCCGGAGATTGCTCAAAGGCGATACAGGAAAAAATACAGGCCGGAGATAAGCTTGGAATACGCGGACCTTACGGAAATCCATTCACTTATAAAGGCTACAAAAACGTAATACTTCTTGGTGGAGGATGCGGTGCTTCACCTATGCTTAGCCTTGCACAGGCAACCAGAGCCGAGGGTATAAAAACAACAGTCATGCTTGGAGTCAGATCGCTCGATTACATACTGTTTGAAGATAAATTCAAGGAACTTGGCTGTGAACTTGTTGTCGCGACAAACGACGGCAGCAAGGGGCATAAAGGTTATATAACGGACGTATTGCCAGAAAGGCTGGAAAAGGAAAAAGTGGATTGTTTATATACATGCGGTCCGGAAGTGATGATGATAAATATCGCGAAAATAGCCAAAGACTATAATATTAAAAGTCAGCTGAGTCTTGAACGTTATATGAAGTGCGGTTTCGGCATCTGCGGACAATGCTGTATAGACGATTCCGGTCTCCGTGTTTGTAAAGACGGCCCTGTTTTTGACGGAGAAGTAGTGCTCAAACATCCGGAACTTGGAAAATACAAAAGGGCTGCATCCGGTCTTATAAAGCCGTTTGAAAGCTCGAAGGGGTGTAAAAGATAAGCACAAAAAATGAATATTATTTTAACCGTATTATTATATGTTAGAAGAAATACCTAAAAATAAGGAAGAATCCCGAGCTAATCTAGAATGGTTTGTGCAACATTGGGCAGAAATCAATGCTGATCCAAGATATAAAAACGGATTCGTCGCAATCCAAAATGGACAAATTGTAGACTTTGATAAAGATGAAAATGCATTGGGTATGCGTATGCGAGCTTCAGAAACCGACGAAGCGCGAAGTGTTATACTGGCAGTAACAGAAACAACAAGACAAGATGTAGGAGCTCTTCTTGTTGGCAAATTATAAGCATTTCAATGAACATAATCTCCATCATCCTAACCATCACCGGACTCTGCCTGTTCGAAGTCATAAGCAGCATAGATAATGCCATTATTAACGCGCAGGTGCTTTCGACAATGCAGGAAAAGGCGAGAAAGTGGTTTTTATTCTGGGGCCTGCTTTTTGCCGTATTCATGGTCCGTGGTTTACTACCTTGGGCGATAGTTTGGGGGGCTACACCTTCCCTTGGACCGATAAAGGCTTTAACGGCCGCTTTCAGCAGTGATCCTAGTGTAATGGAAGCTGTGGAGATGTCCGCCCCGATATTATTGATGGGCGGAGGCGTTTTTCTTCTATTTCTATTCCTTCACTGGCTTTTTTTGGAAGACAAAAAATTCGGACTGCCGGGAGAGGAATTTTTTATGAAAAAAGGTATTTGGTTTTACGCTGTTGTTTCTGTGCTCCTCGCGATAATCGTGTGGTACACGCTTAAAATAAACCCGATGATAGCGTTTGGCGCGGTGCTTGGCTCCACAGCCTTCTTCATCACACACGGATTTAAGCAAAACGCGGAGAAGAGTGAGGAAAATCTTTTAAATAAGAACCTTTCCGATATAAGCAAAATATTTTATCTGGAAATAATCGACATGACTTTTTCTATCGACGGAGTGATAGGCGCATTCGCTTTCACCCTCTCCGTGCCTTTGATAGTTTTGGGTAATGGTCTCGGGGCATATGTAGTCAGGCAGGTGACCATCGGAAATATAGAGAGGATAAAGAAATATGTCTTCCTTAAAAACGGCGCGATGTATTCCATAATGTTTCTGGGGATAATAATGATACTTGACGGTTTTGGTGTGCATATACCCTCTTTCGTGTCACCGGTTACAACTTTTTTTGCAATAGGGTATTTCTTTTATAAATCACACAGACATATGAAGCTGAAAGATATTGAGAAGGCTTTTGGGAACTAATTTTCAATTTACAATTTACAATTTTAAATTTTCAAACTCGTTTGTGAGTTGTGAATTAAAAAAGTTCTGAGTTATTAAATTTGAGATTGTAAAAATGAAGTGTTAGTATCATGGCAATAATATTTAACAAAACACCTGTGAATAAATATTTACTTTCCCTCGGAGTGACTCTCTCCAGCCTTGTAGTCATGACCGGATGTGCCACGGATCTCTGCAAGAATGTCGGCTGTTCCGGGCATGGCCAGTGCGTCAGCGACGGAACGAACGCGTCTTGCGCCTGTACGGACGGGTACAGCGCATACAAAACGTACTGTGTTGCACCGCAGAAGCCGTTAGCAGATTTGCCCGAGTACTATGAGCCGGACCTGTCTGCAATGAAACCTCATCCTATAACAGGCATGAATTATCTATCCAACATTCTCAATGTATTTGCTGTGGAAGGACACAATGCGGCTCAGTTTCGCTTACTTGTTGATAGCGTAGGTGGAAGGGCTGTGGCCTATGATCCCGATGTGCGCTGGTACATGATTGAATTTCCATTGGATATATCCTTCGAAGATTATACAGCAGCCAAGGAAACGATCGAGGCATCTCCGTTGACAAAATTGGCGAGTAAAGAATTGCAGGATTCTCCACAGTAAAAGGAGGGGGCAATGAACCATTTCTGTAGACCTACAATTGTTCTTTCATGGATGGCTGTGTCTGTTCTATTAGGATGCGGAGGATCTGATGGCAATTCCGCAGATGATAATTCCTGCGAGGGAATTGACTGCAGCGGTCATGGCGACTGTGTGGTGAGTGGCAACGATACTGCACTCTGCATCTGTGACGAGGGCTATCACAACGAAGATGCCTATTTATAGACCCCCGTTTGGAGAATGGATTTGACCGGCATGTGTGGATTAAATAGAATATATTCCCGCTAACAATAACATTATGTCAGCTGAAAAGAATGAGAAGTACCAGGTCATCTCAAACGAAGACCTTAAAAAAGAAAGAGCAAGGATCATCAAGACTGCTTCAGAGGGGGCTCACTTTGTGATCATGCGACAGGACGGACGGCATGTGAAGATCGGCCCTAGTGATGAAACGGCACTCCCCGCCGAGTATCTTGAAGTCGTCAGCCTACTCCAGCAGATACCCAGGGAAAAGATAGCGAATATCAGGGAAATGCTTTTACAAATAATCTCGCTCGCAAGACCATAGGTCCGCAAATTTATAATTTTCTCATGGTCGTTCGCAAGCGACGTACTACGAGCGACGTGATTTAAAATTTTTAAGCATTGGAATTTGATTTGTAAATTGTGAAATGTAAATTGAAAATTAACCATAGTCATATGGTATAATTGCTTTGTTTTAACTTATAACTTTAAAAAATATGGACGGTAAAAAAGGAGGCTGTGGCTGTGGTGGCTGCGGCAAATAAATGAATAGCCCGAAACGGACTTCTCCTGCTTAGGTCGGAGGGGTTTTTGGGCAATATAATTTATTCCTCAGTCGGCTGTCTTCTTTAACGAGGGAGCATGGGTTTCACCCTGGTCCCGAGTTAACTCCTCCGAAGCAAGGCTTAGCCATTGCTCCGTCGGAAATTTTTTATTGCTCCGACGGTGCCCGCCTTTGTCGCCTTCTTTCGTTATCCGTAAGGTATTTCTTTCTAAGGCGGATGGATTTTGGCGTTATTTCAACAAGTTCATCATCAGCTATAAATTCCAATGCCTGCTCGAGGGAAAATGTTATATGAGGAGTCAGACGCACCGCTTCATCCGAGCCGGACGCGCGCACGTTGGTTAGCTTTTTCTCCTTAATAGGGTTGACCGTCATGTCGTTATCTTTGGCATTTTCGCCTATTATCATGCCTTCATAAACATCCACTCCGGGCCCGAGAAAAAGAGCGGAACGGTCCTGCAGATACCATAACGCGTAAGCAACTGTTTTGCCGTATTCGGTAGATATCAAAACCCCATTCCTGTGATTCGGTATATCCCCCTTATAAGCCTGATACTGGTAAAAACTATGGTCCATTATGCCCTCTCCGTGTGTATCCATTATGAATTCCGAGCGGAAACCAAAAAGTCCGCGCGTCGGCACAAAGTATTCCAGATTAGTGTGGCCGTTCTCCGTTACCATGTTCTGCATCTCGCCTTTGCGCTTTCCGAGTTTCTCAATAACAGTGCCCACGTATTTATCCGGAACATTAAGTATCATCTGTTCAACCGGCTCCATCTTGTGCCCATTTATCATCTTGAAGATGACTTCAGGGCGTGAGACCTGTACTTCATAACCCTCACGGCGCATGTTCTCTAGTAATATTGAAAGATGCAATTCACCGCGCCCGGAGACTTTAAAACCTTCGACACCGCTAAGCGGTTCGATACGCAAACCGACGTTTGTCTGTAGTTCCCTTTCCAGCCTTTCTCTGATATGGCGGTTGGTGACGAACTTTCCTTCCTTCCCCGCGAAAGGCGAATTGTTTACGAGGAATGTCATCTCGAGCGTCGGCTCATCTATATTTATCATCGGCAATATCTGAGGATCATTGGGGTCTGTAATAGTCTCGCCGATAGTTATATCCTCTATTCCAGCTACAACACACAAGTCACCGCAATCCACGCTTTTTACTTCAACCTGACTGATACCTTCGTAAGTAAACAGTTTTGTGATTTTCGCGGGCTTAATCGAACCATCGCGCTTTGATACGACTATGTTTTTACCTGTCTGCAAAGTGCCCGTAACTACTCTGCCTATCGCCATACGCCCTACATAATCGTCGTAAGCGAGATTCGAGACCTGCATAGCTAGCGGTTCCGCGGATTTGTCCGGATAGAGCGGAACGTGGGCAAGTATTGTTTCAAAAAGCGGTTTTAAGTCTTTGCTTTTGTCCTGTAGGTTCTTTTTGGCTATACCCTGACGGCTGATAGAGTAGATTATAGGGAAATCAAGCTGTGCGTCATTCGCGCCTAAGGCCACAAAAAGATCAAAGACCATGTCGATTACCTTATCCGCGCGCTGGTCGGATTTATCGATTTTATTTATCACGACAATCGGGCGTATTCCGAGTTTCAATGATTTCTGCAGTACAAATTTTGTCTGTGGCATCGGGCCCTCCTTTGCATCCACCAGTAGCAGCACGCAATCAACAGTCTGCAAAATGCGCTCCACTTCCGAACCGAAATCCGCATGCCCCGGAGTATCAACAAGATTTATTTTTACGCCTTTGTAATGTATCGAAGAATTTTTTGAAAGTATTGTGATCCCCCTTTCGCGTTCCAGCGGGTTTGAATCCATAACAAGTTCGCCGACTTCCTGATATTCCTTAAACGCCCCGCCTTGGCGCAGTAAGTGGTCGGTAAGAGTAGTCTTTCCGTGGTCGACGTGAGCGATGATGGCGATATTTATAATCTTTGGCATATTGAAAAAGGGTGGAGGCGCTGGAATTGTACCACAATATTGGGATTTTGGGAAAAGTGTAATTTTATTGAAAAAAACCCAAGCACCTGTTATCTTAGCTAGGCAAAGGCCCATAGTGTAATGGCCCGCCTCGGGCGGGTACCGGTCTACAAATGAATTAAATGAATTAACTGAATTAACTGAATAATATGAAAAATATTTTGTATATATTGAAAAGTCTAAAAGACGGGAAAAGATATATAGGCATCACTTCGGATTTAGATAGAAGATTGAAAGAGCATAGTGATGGTATGTCTAAAACAACTAAATGGCGCAGACCTTTCAAATTAATCCATATTGAAATCTTTTCCAAAGAAGCAGAAGCTATGAAGCAGGAAAAGTTTTATAAATCAGGAAAAGGTAGAGAATATTTAAAATCACAGAATTTATAACGTAGGCCCATAGTGTAATGGCCCGCCTCGGGCGGGTACCGGGCTCCAAAATTGATCTAATAAAGAGATTCTTAAAAACACAGAATTTACATAACGTAGGCCCATAGTGTAATGGTAGCATACCGGTCTCCAAAACCGTTGGTGAGGGTTCGAGCCCTTCTGGGCCTGCCAGACAAAATGTCATAAATAATCTCTAAAAGCATTTAGTGAATAATTTGACATATTATTTTAAATATATTAGATTATCCGCCAGATTAAAAAATTTAATGATTTTCTAATGAAAACTGCCCTTATTGTAAGAAAAGATTTTGAGGTCAATAAAATTATAGCTCAGGCATTAGCAGAGTTGGGGTTTGAAAATGTTGAAACAGTACATAGCTTTACAGAAGCTGCCATAAGGATACGAGAAGGTGTAGATGCCGTGGTAGCCGGTTCCCGCTTGAATACAGCAGGTGAAACAGGCGTCGCCCAATTTCCAAAAAGCGGGATATTTGTAGCAAGAACGGCAAAAGATGCGGGCGTTCCACATGTAGTACTTGCGACAGCTTCAATTGCTGATTTGCATAGAAACGAATTAAATTTATTGAAAGGTATACCTGTAATAGATATTTCAGCGACAAGCAGAAACGATATAAAAATACTATTAGCGGAAGCATTCAATCTGCCTTCTCAAACACCGCCACAAAAATAGGATCGTATTCTTTATCCGGCCATATTCTGTTCACTTTTTTCGATTCGAAAAGCTCATTCCATTCCCCCTTCATTCCAGACTGCACAGGGGCTTTTGTTTTAAGCGCGACCAAACGTATTCCGTCCTTTTTTTTGTTTAAAAGTCTGGCGACCACTTCCTCATTTTCTTCCGGCGTTATGGCGCAGGTGGAATAGACCATGCGCCCACCCGGTTTTAGCGCTATAAAAAGACCGCATAACAAAGCCAGCTGGCGCTGTTTAAGCTGTCGCACCCGCCCCGGTGACCAATCTTTAATATGTTCCTTGCTATTCCAAACATGCTTCTCAGAACTGCACGGCGCATCAACTAGTATCCTGTCGAAATAATTCGGATTTGTTTTAAAAATTATCTCCGCTTTTTTGCCCCATAGTTCAATCGACTGAAAACCGTAATCGGAGAATATCTGTTTCATGCGGAATCTGCGCGCGCCGGAAATATCGTTCGCTATAAGTTTTCCTTTTTTGCCGAGGCTCTCCGCGACTATCAATGCCTTACCGCCCGGCGCCGCGCAGGCATCTAGTATTAGGTCGTCAGACTTAACGTCGAGAGCAAGCGCGGGCAAAAGAGAGGATGGATTCATGGGATAAAACAAATGTTCCTTGTAACCCGGCAACTCCGTGCCAAGCGGAATATCCTTCGGCCATTTAAGCGCGTGCGGATACCAGCTTAAAACTTCCCATTTCAGACCTGCGTCTTTCCACACCCTTTTGAGTGCGGACTCGTTTTTTGGATTAAAGCGGAGAATCGGAAATGTCCGGATTTCCAGACTTTTTATAAAATCATCAAACTGTTTTTCATCCGCGAAAAAGGAACGATAGTAATCGATGAAAGCTTCTTTCCCTCTCTTTTTGGCTGTTTTACCCATGACCAGATTGTAGCGTTTTTAAAATTGGATTCAAAGGCGCAAATTTGATATGATTTTTTCAAAGCCTAACCCAATCACAATATGAAAAAAGATATCGCAATCGCGCTGCATGAGATAGGTGTCATTAAATTTGGCGAATTCAAGCTAAAATCCGGCATCATGTCACCGATTTACATCGACCTGCGCCTGCTTGTTTCTTATCCCAAGGTGCTGAAACTCATATCATCCGCGATGATAGAAATCTCCAAAAAACTAAAATTCGATGTGATTGCGGGTATTCCATATACAGCACTTCCAATTGCGACGGCAATATCGCTGGAAACAGGCTGGCCGATGGTATACGCGAGAAAAGAAGTGAAGGATTATGGCACAAAAAAGAAGCTGGAAGGTGTTTATAAAGAAGGAGACACCGCGCTTATCATCGATGACCTTATCACAACCGGCGACAGCAAGTTCGAGACTATCGAGCCGTTCGAGGCAGTCGGGCTTAAGATAAAAGACTTTGTTGTATTGGTGGATAGAGAACAGGGTGGAAAAAGGATTTTGGAAGAGAAGGGCTACAACCTTCACAGCGTAATCGGTATCAATGAACTTTTGGACATACTGAACAAGGAAGGCAAACTGGATGACGCGAACTATAAAAAAGCCAAGGAGTTTATTGCGAAAACTCAAGTCTAATTACTATTGTGTCGTTCCTTTTTGTCATGCCGACCGTAGTGGAGGCATCCCTAGCTAACAACTTAATTCGTAATGGTTGGCTAGTGTTAAGCGAGGGACCCCTCGACTACGCTCGGGGTGACAAAATGAGACTCGGAATGACAAAATAGAGTGCATTTGTGCTAATTCAAAAAACATAATATAATAGTTAGTAAATAGCCCTCTAACCCAAAACAAAAATGAACAAACAAACCGAAAATCAAAGGCAAAATACTTATGCTGCCTCTGATGCTGGCAGGTTTGATGTGGCAATAAAAAAAACAGACATAATTGCCAAAGGTGGTGAAGGTTTTACATTTCATTATCCATATGGGATCATCGGTATAAAATCGGATCCGGATTCTATTGTAAAGTTCATAGAACTGCTGAAAAAGTTTAATCTAGACGAAAATAGCGATGAATCCGTAATGGATTGTCATGTGGACCGTAAAGCGCTAGAGAAAGGTGGTAATGTTGTATGGGAAGCGCCACGCTATGGTATGAAGAAGAGTCATATTACTCTTGGAGAGTGGCTAGAAGAAGGAGGAATTATAATTGAGGAAGAAACTTCAGATCGGGATGTCATCAGGCTTAAAGACAGGCGCCGGGAGATTGAAGGTGTTGTCAAAGCAAACGCAACAGGCACTCATGGGCTTTAATCGAAAAAATTTTATAAACCAAAAAGTATATGAAGAAAATAATCTTTTTAGTCGTTGTCTTATTACTCATAGTGGCAGCTGCTATAGTCCCGAACTATATAAACATCAGTAAAGCTCCCGATAAAGTCCAAATAATCGAGGACGTGAAACTTATATCCGCGCCGGAAAGAGGAGTGGAAATACTTACAGCAATGAAAAGTAGTGACATGGATACTCTTTCCAAATTAGTGCACCCTGCAAAAGGCGTGCGATTTTCGCCTTATACCAATGTTAAAGATGGCGATGTGGTATTTACCCCGGATGAGCTAAAAACCGCTCCAGCGCTTTCCAGATCGTTTACATGGGGCGCGTACGATGGACTTGGTGAGCCGATAGACTTGGGTTTCTTCCAGTACTTTGAAAAATTCGTTTACGACCATGATTATCTGACCGCGGAACAGAAGAGTGTGAACAATCCTATCGGAAGCGGGAATATGATAAACAATGTCGCTGAGTTCTATTCCGGAGCGACGGTTTTGGAATATCACTTCCCCGGCTTTGACCCCCAGTACGAAGGCATGGACTGGGCCAGCCTAAAACTGGTACTCGAAAAATATAATGACGAGTGGTATCTGGTGGGCGTGGTACATGATAGCTGGACTATATAAACGATTTAGGATTTTACGATTAAGGATTAATGCGTGATCATAAAATCATTAATCTTTAATCATGTCATTATCCGAACACCAGTAATGTCGGCTTAATAAGCAGTATCAGCCCAAGGATAATCATCAACGTTCCGCCAATAAGGTGCGAGGCGCGGGTGTATTTGTGAGTGGTAAGACCGATTTTATCGAAGCTATAAAGGGCCAAAGAGAATATTACCAAGTCATCCACCATGTACATGAGTATGTAGATGGTATTGTAGACCTGTTTACCAGCCCAGCTAAGATAATTCATATCCAGTATCTTTGTGAAAGTCTGCGGAATTCCGACAGAGCACGCGAACTCGATGATGTTTACGGAGAATGCAAGACCGAGAATACCTAATAGTGTAATCAGGGTCATCGGACCTGTAGCGTATTTCTTTATCTTATCAGCTGTTTTCTTTTTGGAAGCAAGATTACCGACCTTGCATGACGTATCAGCTTTGTAAAACTGGTATAAGAAGAAACATCCTGCGCCAGTTGCGACCAAGCCGACTATAGGAGTGACTATGTCATCCATGCCGACGAAATCCCAAGCGGTCATCCAAACGTTAAGGATGAGGTAATACATCACGGCTTCGGCGAATATGAAAATACCGGCCATCTGGAACATGCGTTTTCGTGAACCTGCCTCCATTAAAATTGTGAGGAATAGCACCAGTACCCACATCGCGCATGGGTTGAAACCATCAACAAAACCAAGTATCACTGAAAGCACCGGCAAAGAGTATTTGGCTACGTTAACAGCGCCTATAAAAGGAACTGTCACCCAGTAATCCACAGTATCCGCGGCACAGCCGACCTCTTCGCCTTCAATGTTACATGTGGCACCAGCTGTTTCAATCTGTCTGCTTCCGCCTGCCGCAATAAATTCTTCGAAGGTATATTGTGTTTTACCTTTCGCTTCCTCGACAAGCGCACGTATTTTTTTGCCGGTGGTCTCCGCACTATCAAATCCCTGCAATATCACGCCATCGATTATTGTGACGGGAGTGACCTTGGGTAATTTTTCAAGCTCCGTTAACTGTAAAAAATGTTCCTTGTGAACCCTATCCGCGCTGATATCGTGATAGACGATTATCAGGTTACCGAGCTCTTTCTGAAGCTCATTCAGAAAAGCTTTTTCATCCTGGCAGTGACCGCAGGCAGCACGCTCGAAGACTTCGATCCTGACAGTTTCCTCCGGCGCTACTCCGGGCGGACATTCCGCAGCCGTGTCTTCCTGTACAGAAGTGGTGACAGGCGTAGCCTCCTCCTGCGCATTGGCAAAAGGAGCCACAAGTGCTGTGACTCCTAGGATTAGTGCTATTAACAGAATTCTTATTTTCATATTTCCTGTTGTGGCGCATATTGTGGAGCCGGTCGCTTTAGGCGACCGTGGCGCCAGTTGTGGTTTCAACCACTACTTGCGCCACAATTTGCTCCACCATTTGCGCCACTATTGGTTATTTAGCTAATTCAGCATCAATTGCTGCCTTGAAAGCGGAGAATGGCTGTGCGCCGGAAAGAAGTGTGCCGTTTATGAAGAAAGCAGGAGTGCCACGGACGCCATATTTCTGACCGTCCTGGAAGTCCTTATCGACTTCAGCCGCGTATTTCTGAGTATCCAAACATGTGCCGATATCATAACCTAATTCTGTAGCGAATTTTTTCAGGTTCTCGGTTGTAAGGGCTGTCTGGTTTGCAAATAATTTGTCATGATATTCCCAGTAAGCCTTATCCCCGCCTTCAGCTTTAACACATTCCGCGGCCATAGAAGCAGGTTTGGCATTTTGATGGAAGCTCAAAGGAAAATCCCGGAATACATATTTAACTTTTCCTGTGTCTATATAATCGGATTTGATCTGAGGATATGTCTCACGGAAATATTTTCCGCAGAATGGGCATTCAAAGTCGGAGAATTCGATGATAGTAACAGGAGCATCCGCATCACCACGAACCGCATCATCATCCATGCTGACATCCACAGGACCCGTTGGTGCCGCAGCTTCTTCGCCCTGGCCTTGAGCTGCCTGTTGTTTTTTGACGAAAGCCTGAATACCTGTTTCAACTTTTGCATAAAAAGCTGTTTCATCGGAACTTTTATAAACCCCGATTCCGGCATATATGGAAATGACCAACGCTACTGTGCCGATAACAAGCGCGATGATATTTAATTTTTTGTCGTGCATAAATTTATTTCTATTAAAAAAATATTAGCTCTAATATCTTACAGCCTTACGCTAAAAAAACAAAGAAATTTATCTCAGATTCTATAGTGTGGAGCTTTAGACAAGTCCAGCTATCTTGTCACGAGTCCCCTGAGCCACTTGATCTGCGCTTTCTGTTGTGGGTTCAATTGTTTTCTCAAAAATAATCTCAAGTCCTTCGTGTCTGTTTTTAACAACATCTGTTCCTGGGGTCCATTTATCTTTTTCCCAAATATAATTGTCGTCCACTATAACCAAATTTTGATCCGCATTTACAACCCTCTCAAATCTTTTTTTGTCCTTATCGGTTTTTGGAGTGTATCCGTTAGTATGAAGCCACATAATCACATCAAGTTGTGCGACATCTAACTCGATTGTCTTCGGTTGTCCTTCCTTATTAACATAACTTTGCACTGTCTGTTCACATGCCTTAAGCCCGATGTTACCGAGTGTTTCATTGCTATTATTTTGGGGGCCACGATAATTAGGGTAAACAAAACGATGATTGATTAAAAAAGTATTATCATCCTTAACAATCATCTGGAAATGCGCCAATGTTTTTTCTTTGTTTTTGCGGGCTTCTTTTATTTTATCGATATCCATGTCAGTTAAATCACCCTTATAGGCAAACAGGCTGTAAAATATATTTTGCTTCTTTCCTTTTTCTTTGTGCTTTAAATCCTCCATATATTTCGCCGTCATCAAAGTGACCGGAGCTGAACCGCTTTTTATCAATTGAGCACTGATAGGTTTTTCCGCGCGCCTGTAATAATCAAAATTTTTAAGAAAATCTTCACTTAAATTTGGGTGCGGATCAAATGTATCAGGATCTGTTATCTGAGCTCTTTCGTATTTATCGGCAACATCATGTTCTACCAAATCTCTTTGCAATAAGCCCTCATCAAGTTCCAAATATTCTTTTTCGACTTTCTCGGGTTGCCAAAGAACCCTGTCACCAAAAGCCTTCACTACATCATTTTTGCTCAGTGATTTTGATTCGATTGTTTCCGACATTGTATTAAGTTATACCAAGTCTGGCTTCGATTTCCTGATCCACGAAGACTTTCTTACGGCCATATTTCATGCGGGAATATTTCTTGAGGATATCTATAAGCTTTGGGTTTTTAATCGGATCCCATATTGTTTCAACGGAGAACGGACGGGATGTTGTGTTGTGGATATTCAGTTTTATGTAAGCCTTGTAGTTCGCTATGTTGATGATGTCCTGTTCGGAAAGATCAGGCGCGTACTCCTTTGCAAGGTATTCAGCATCTTCGGCGCCGACTTTGAATGAAAGCATTGTGCCGACGTTACCAAACACAGCGTCACGCACACGTGTGTCGTCGTGGCCGGAAGGTGTTTTTGTAAGCTGTGAAATATACTGATGCGCCATGATAAGTGACAGGCGGTATTTACGGGCTTCAGAAAGGATCGTCGCGAAAGTATCTGTGGCGAAGTTCTGGAACTCGTCGACGTATAAATAGAAATCCTTTCTCTTTTCTTTGGCCATATCCTGACGGCTCATGGCGGCCATGTTTATCTTGTTCACGAAGATAAGACCGAGTAGCTGGGCATTAAGATCACCGATTTTACCTTTGGAAAGATTAACGAGAAGTATTTTCTGGTTATCCATCACCTCGCGGATATTGAACGCGCTTTTTGTCTGTCCGATGATATTACGGATAGTGGTATTCGTGATGAACGGACCGAACTTGGCGCTGAAGTACGGTATCATCTCCTGCTTTTCACGGTCGCCGGTGCTCGCGTATTCATGCTCCCAGAACGAGCGCACTATGGAGTTTTTAACTTTTGCCAGTTTGTATTTCATGAATTCCTCATCCACGAATATGCGAGGAACGTCGATCAAGGTCGCTCCCTCCTCCTGGTCTTCCATAAGTGTTAAACACGCATTGCGGAAATAGTGCTGGATGCGCGGGCCGAATATCTCGTCACCGAATATTTTGATGAATATTTCCATGGCATCAAGCGAAGCCCTGTCCATTTCATCCGGCGTGTGAGCCTCCAGAAGATTAAGACCCATAGGCCTTTCCGTATCCGCGGGATCAAAGATTATCACATCCTTTGCGCGCTCCTTTGGCACTGTTTCAATTGTATCTTCCACAAGGTCGCCGTGAGGATCGATAATACACATACCATCGCCATTCGCTATATCCTGACGAGCCATATATGCCAAAAGTACAGATTTACCGCAACCGGATTTACCGATGATATATTGATGTCTTGTCCTGTCATCACGCAGTATCTTAATATCCTTTGATTGCCCTCTGTGTGTGTTTCGGCCGATAATAACACCATCCGTAGGAAGTTCCACAGGAGGAGGTAATACCTTATATTTAAGCCATTTGATGATAGGTACAGGGTTGTATCTGGAATCCGGAAAGTGAATTACCGAAGCCAGTTCATCCTGAGCCAAAATATATTGTTCATGGAAAATGCCCGGCATTCTTTTGTTAAATAAATATTTCATCATACGATTGTTGATGAAATCTATCGGAATAATACGTCTGTTCTGAAACCAGTTAAGATACTGATCGTGATAAACCGCGAAGGCGACGTTAATATTGTCCGTGATATCGGTGGCTTTCTCTGATGTGTCAGATACGCCAATAACACGAATAGATGTATCGAATCCTACTTGTCCGGCTTTTTCACCTATTCTTTTATATGCCTCTTCTTTTGTCTGAAGCATGCGTATGTACTGGTCTCCTCCGGAAGCTCCAGGCGCGTTTGAAGCTCCTGAACCGCCCTTGTTTGCCCCACGGAACATATTTAATATCCAGCTGAGAATGGGGCCGAGTACCGGTATATTGACTTTAATGGGCAATTTCGCGTTCTTAAACAATCTTGTACCCATATTTTCTGTATTCTTCGCCCATTTATCGCTGGCGACCGGGTTCACTATCATCTGTATGGCAGCCTTATCCTTTGGATCAAGTTTTGATAGCACGTTTGTAAGCTCATTAAGCGGATCCTGCTCCATTGTCTTGTATGTATTGATCGGGAACCAGTAATCCTTTTTGGCATACATAAAATATGCCTTCGCTGTTTTTCCTTTCTCAAAAAGCTTATATGGCTCTTTGGATATCTGTATATCGGCATCTTTATAGAAAGTGGTAATCTGTTTTTCAACGACTTTCTGATAATAACTGCTTGTTACGACATAAAAATAAAGCTGCTGGTTTTCCAGGAATAATTCGAATGAGATATTATCCGCCTGCCATATTTTGGTTCTGATAAGGTTCCACAAGTTCATCTCCCTGATCTCGTAAAGCGCGCGGAAAAGCTGTGCCATTATGGCTACTTTTTCCTTAAAATCTTTTTCTGTGCGCTTCTCCTCATCCAGCTTGGAGTCGCTCCTAGGCAATTCCACCTTCATAAAAATAAGGTGCTTTGCCGCAAAATGAAGGTTAATAAAACGAATTATCCTTATTCCCCACTTTAAAGCGTAATACGATCCGAATATGACCATTAAGGCCCAAAGCCAGTTGTCTTTGATCAAACCGAGGATGTGGAAGAGTGTTTCTTTAGTCATTTATTGACATATAATCTTTATATTATAGCAAATTTTTGGCTAAAACTCAAGCGTATTAACCATTAATTTACTCGCCCCCTGTAGGTTCAAACAAATTACCAAAATCCGTAGAGACAGGATTAATCCTGTCTCTACCATGTTTTTTGTTTATGGATTATTAGATGGGTGAGTAAATCCGCTCTTAATGGTGTTTTTTGCGCCTCAGGACTTTCATCTGGGCGATGGATTTTTCCAGCATTGCTGTGGCATCCGCGAAGGCGCGGTCGTCGGCGAATTGCTTATCGGTAAGAAGTTTTTCTGCGCGGTCTTTGGCTTCCTGTATTTTCTTTTCATCAAGCTCTTCCAACATTTCCGCGCTATCCACAAGTATAGTTATCTTTTTAGGTGCCACGACAAGGAACCCGCCGCTTATAGCGACGTAATCTTCTTTGCCCCCTTCGTGTCTAACGACTATTTCTCCGGCTTTTAAAGGCGTCATAAGCGGGATATGGTTGGGAAGCACAGTTATCTCGCCTTCGGTCGTCGGAACGGTCACAGAAACGATTCTGCCGTTATAAAGCGGGCGTGTCAGCGTTATGATTTCGAGTTTTACTGTACTGCTCATAATTGATTAGGACTATTACAACTATTATAGCTTATGGAGCTTATAGAGCTTACGAAGCTTATTGGGAAGAATACCTTTTAAGCTCTTAAGCTAGCGTAGCGGCTAAGCTCTGTAAGCTTAATTTATTTTTTAGCGGCGGCCGCAATGACTTCTTCAATGCTTCCCTTCATGTAGAAAGCGTCTTCCGGAATATCATCGTATTTGCCGTCGATAATGCCTGCGAAGCTTTTAACGGTTTCTTCTCTGGATACATATTTACCGGCATGGCCTGTAAACACTTCAGCGACGAAGAATGGCTGGCTCAGGAATTTCTGTATCTTACGTGCGCGGACTACGGTCATCTTATCTGCAGGTGTAAGCTCTTCCATACCAAGGATTGCGATGATGTCCTGAAGATCCTTGTAGCGTTGCAATATGCGCTGTGTCTCACGGGCTACACGATAATGCTCATCGCCGATAAGGGTTGGATCAAGAACTGTGGAAGTGGAATCCAGCGGATCCACGGCAGGATAGATACCAAGTTCTGTAAGAGCGCGTGACAATACTACTGTGGAATCCAAGTGGGCAAATGTGGTGGCAGGAGCCGGATCTGTAAGGTCATCCGCAGGCACGTAAACCGCCTGTACTGATGTAATGGAGCCCTTGTTGGTACTTGTGATCCTTTCCTGCAAGGCGCCCATTTCATTGGCAAGAGTCGGCTGATAACCTACGGCAGAAGGCATGCGCCCGAGAAGCGTGGAAACTTCGGAACCGGCCTGCGTGAAACGGAATATGTTGTCGATAAAAAGCAGAACGTCCTTGCCTTGTTCATCACGGAATTCTTCAGCCATTGTAAGACCTGTAAGAGCTACGCGTAGACGTGCTCCTGGAGGTTCATTCATCTGTCCGAACACCATCGCTGTCTTATTTATAACGCCTGAATTGATCATTTCATGGTAAAGGTCATTACCTTCACGTGTTCTTTCACCTACTCCGGCAAAAACCGAGTATCCGCCGTGTTCCGCTGCAATGTTGCGAATAAGCTCCTGAATAAGAACCGTTTTACCCACTCCCGCGCCTCCGAAAAGACCTACCTTGCCACCCTTGATAAATGGAGCGATAAGATCGATGACCTTGATACCGGTTTCGAAGATCTCAAGTTTGGTGTTTTGCTCCGAAAATGAAGGAGGCATCCTGTGGATAGGGCTGTGTTTCTTTGATTTAAAAGGCTTCTGATCAACAGCATTACCCAAAACGTCGAATAGTCTTCCAAGCACTTCATCTCCAACGGGAACCGAGATAGGCGCGCCCAGATCTTCAACAGCCTGACCTCTTTTTAATCCATCAGTAGAAGACATGGCTACAGCGCGTACCTGCTTATCCGCAAGGTGCTGTTGGACTTCAAGGATAAGCTCCTTGTCTCCGATTTTAGTTTTAAGTGCGTAGTAGATACCGGGGGTAAGTTCTGGAAATTCGCAGTCAACTACAGCGCCGATTACGCGGGTGATCGTACCAGTGTTCATAGGATAGAAAAATTATGGATTTAAGTTGTAACTTTTTATTAATTAATTTTTGAGCTTATGGAGCTTATAGAGCTTACCGAGCTTACGGAGGAGAAAACCTTTTAAGCTCTTAAGCTAGCGAAGCGATTAAGCTCTGCTTATATTATTTAAGCGCATCTGCCGCGGATGATATTTCAGCGATTTCTCGCGTTATACCCGCCTGGCGGGCCTGATTGTAACTTAGCGTAAGACCATCGATGATCTCCTCCGCGGCATCGGTAGCATTTCTCATCGCGGACATACGAGCGGAGTGTTCGCTGGCCTGAGTCTCAAGCACAGCCTTGTATACCTGCATTTCTGTAAGCTTTGGGAGCAATGTGCTCAATATGGCATCCGGACTTGGTTCGAATTTATAGACGAAATGTTTTTTATGAGCCACTTCCTCTTCTTCGCCAATGATATCCTTCACTATTCCCATGATATTTTCGGGAGAAAGCGGAAGCAGTGTGGTGACAGTAGGCTTTTGCGTCATCACATTTATAAACTGAGGATAGGCGATAAGCAATTTATCGGTTTTTCCGGCAGTGAATTCCTCAAGAGCCATTTTTATCATCGGGAAAGCGTCGGTGTATTCGTATTTTTTAAGACCGGAAAAATCTGCCTCGACTTTATATCCTAATCTCATCATGGCATCACGGCCCTTTTTACCCATGGTTATGAATTTCACCGAAGTCTTTGGAAGGTTTTTCACCTCTTCGTATATCTTGTTTATGACATTGGTATTCAGACCCCCGCAAAGCCCCCTGTCGGAAGTTATCAGTACGACCGTTGTATGTTTTATCTCGCGCTTGGTAAGAAGAGGATGGCTGAAATCCATTGTTCTGCCACCCAGGCTGTTTATTATTTCAAGCGCCTTTTCCGCGTAAGCCCTTAGCTGAACAGCCGCGTTCTGGGCTTTGCGCATTTTGCTGGCCGCGACCATTTCCATGGTCTTGGTTATCTGCTTGGTGCTTTTAACACCCTTGATCCTCCTGCGAATTTCCTTTGGGCTTACAGCCATTTTTTAAGTGAATTACAAATTATTTAAGTTCCGGAGTAACTGTTTTTATAGCGATTTTATTGGCGAATTCCGGAAATTTTGAATCTATCATGGATTGTATCTTATTTGCAAAATCCCCAAAGTAACCGGGTTTATCCGGGTTATCTATAAGCATGATGAAGTATTTGTTTGCCGGTGAAAACTTATCCGGACCGGGGCCATGTCCTCCAAAAGTAATCGAGATGGCGACTTCTATTTCCGCGAGATGATAATTTAAATCACCGGTTAAATCCGGATTCAGCAAGAAGCCGTTTGGAAGATGTTTTGATCTGGTATTTAGCTTACCCGTACTATCAACATAAATACCCTGCTCTGAATGATGAGTCATATCATGACCTGATTTTTTTACAGGGAGGCCAAGCGCTGCACCAAGCTTTTCAGCAAAATCTTTTGCGGCTGCATCTTTTGCTTCCTCCGTAGGCTCTATACCTTTGCCCTTTAAATAAAGCCCGGCGGCACCGCAATTGGAATGCCAGCAAACCTCTTTCAATTCACCTTTTTCGACTTTATCCCGGAAAATCTTCATGTATCTCGGATGTGGCAGATCAGGATTCGCGGGGTCTCTTTCAAGCAATATTCCGGAACCTGCCAAACCATGCCCGCCGTTTATGCGACCATCCATACATTGTATTTCCGTTTCTTTGCCTTTATACAGCTCATGATTTTTCAGCTGGGAGGCTAAATCGTCTATATTGACTTCCTTTGATTCGTGTTTTTCCGTTCGGGACATGAATATTAAATTAACTTTAGTGATTATTTTTTGGCGACTTTCCACTCATCAGGCGCCTGCTTGCTCTTGAAATCGGCCATAGCCTTATCAAGTTTTGCCTTAAGGTCATCTGATAAATCCTTAGCGGAGATTATTTCTTTCTCCACATCGGAATGATGTTTATCCATATATTCGAACAGCTTTGTTTCGGCGTCTTTTATATGTTCGACTTTTATCTCATCAAAATGCCCCTGAGTCCCCGCGTATAAAATCATGACCTGTTTGGATACCGGGAGCGGAGCATATTGTTTCTGCTTCAGGATTTCCGTTAAACGCTTACCTCTTTCAATTTTTTTAAGTGTTCCTTCATCCAAATCAGAACCGAATTGCGCGAATGAAGCGAGTTCCCTGTATTGGGCCATTTCCAAACGCATGCGACCCGCGACCTTTTTCATGGCTTTAGTCTGAGCAGCGGAACCTACGCGTGAAACGGAGATACCGATGTTCAGAGCCGGTCGTATACCCTGGTAGAAAAGATCTGTTTCCAGATATATTTGACCATCTGTGATGGAGATAACGTTAGTAGGAATATAAGCGGAAACGTCGCCGGCCTGAGTTTCGATTATAGGAAGAGCTGTAAGTGAACCTCCGCCGAAATCCTTATTCAGCTTGGAGGCTCTTTCAAGCAATCTTGAATGCAGATAGAAAACGTCTCCCGGATAAGCTTCGCGTCCCGGTGGCCTGCGTAGAAGTAGAGAAACCTGACGGTAAGCGACAGCGTGTTTGGAAAGGTCATCGTAAACTACAAGCGCGTCTTTTCCTTTATCCATAAAATATTCACCCATAGCGCATCCCGTGTAAGGAGCGAGGTAGTTAAGAGCCGCAGGGTCGTTCGCGGAGGAAGCGACGACGATGGTATATTCCATCGCACCGCGTTTTTCAAGTTCGGCGACGATACGGGCGACTTTGGCTTGTTTCTGACCAACAGCCACATAGATGCAGATAACATCTTCGCCTTTCTGATTCACTATGGTATCTAGAGCAACCTGAGTTTTACCTGTCTGGCGGTCGCCGATTATAAGTTCTCTTTGGCCGCGTCCGATAGGTATCATAGAGTCGATAGCTTTAAGACCGCTTTGAAGAGGCTGATTAACGGATTGACGGCTGGTAACGCCGGAAGCTATACGCTCCACTGGGTAAAAAGTCTTAGTCTTTATCTCGCCTTTTCCATCCACAGGTTCACCGATGCCGTTTACAACACGACCGACAAGCGCCTCCCCAACCGGAACTGATAGAATTTTGCCGGTGGCTTTCACTGTTTCACCCTCGTTGATCTTTGTGAAATCGCCAAGCGCGAGAGCGCCGACGGTTTCGGAATCGAGGTTGAATGCAACGCCTTTGGAACCGGACGCGAATTCGATCATTTCGTTCGCGGCTATGTTTTTAAGGCCGTAGATCTCGGCTACACCGTCACCCGCTTTAATAACCGTACCGGTATGTTCGGCTTCCGGCGACAGATCCCATTTCTGGAGGTCCTGTTCGATATTTTTTACGAGATCCGAAACGTCTTTATCCATAATTATTTAAAGTTAAACTGTTAAAAGATGTCTTAAAGTCTTGATTTTTTTAAGTATGCTTCCGTCTATTATCGTATCGCCGTATTTGAGCACCACTCCTCCCATAATATTCGGATTCACTTTCTCTCGTATAAGTATTTTGTGGCCACTTGCTTTCTCCAGGATTTTTTCCGCCTTCTCTTTTTCCTTATCGGAAAGAGGTATAACGGAAATTATTTCCGCCTCTTCGATGTTGAACTTTTTCAGACGGAAATCATTAAGCGATGATATCACTTTATATAACAGACTCATCTGGTTGTTCCTGATAAGGAGATGAAGAAGCGCTTTTGATTCCTTGCATATCCTGAAATACTTAAGCGCGGCATCGAGAGCTTTTTCCTTTTCGGGGTAGGGGGTGGATTTTGATGCCAAAAACCTGAACAGCCTGCTCTGCCTGGAAACGTAGTAGAAAAGAGAAATCCCTTCTATTAAATCGTTCACCGGACCAACATCCTTTGCCGGGAGTTTTTCGACTATCGCCTGTGTGTATGTTTTGGCGGAGAGAATCATAATTTAAATTTTAGCTTCCATCTCAGTAAGCGCGGAATCAATGCTCTTTTTGTAAAAATCCTCGCCCTGGTCGTATTTGAAAGCTTTCGTCATAAGCATCAGGGCAATCTTGCCTGACTGCTTCTTGGCCTCTTCATAAAGGCGCGCGCTCTCAATTTCGGCCTGGGCTTTCGCGGTGGATCTTATACTGGCCGCTTCCGTTTCACTGATGGCGACTATTTCCTTGCGGATATTTTCTGCATCCGCTTTGGCATCGTCCATAAGCTTATTGGATTCCTTTTTAGCCTCAGCCATCTTGGATTTGTAATCCTCTTCGATGGCTTTTTCCTTCTTGTCGACCTCGTCGGCCTTTTTAAGGCTTTCTTCGATGCGTTTTTTACGCTGGTCGAGCATCTTTATAATCGGCTTATAAAGGAATTTTGCCAGTATGAATATCAATATGCCGAAATTTATGAGCTGGGCGACTAATATTTTCAAATCTATACCCAGGGAATTCAGGATTTCCATAAGTTTATTGTTTAGTTAACTTGTCCGTTTATCAGACGAATCTTACGATCAAAGATACTACTAGAGCGTAAATAGCTACGGCTTCAGCGAAGGCGATAGCCAAAATCATGGAAGCCTGGATCTTACCATAAGCTTCAGGGTTTCGGCCGATAGCTTCTACAGCCTTTGCACCGATCAGACCGATAGCGATACCAGGGCCTAGAGCGCCCAAGCCGATAGCGGCAGCGGTAGCGATTAATTTTGCAGCCATTATTGTGGATTCTGTTTCCATAAAGAAAATAAAATTAAGAAATAATTAATTGTTAAAAATTTTAATGATGAGCCGTTGCGGCAAGCTTCACGAAGACCAGCGTAAGCATGGAGAATACAAGTGCCTGCACCATGCCGACGAAGACTTCCAATCCGTAAAAAGGAATAGGGGCTATATAAGGAACAAGGAAGGTAATAACGACAAGCAATACCTCGCCCGCGAATACATTGCCGAAGAGACGAAAGGAAAACGATATTATTTTGGCAAAGTCCGATATAAGCTCAAGAATTCCTACGAAAAATTGTATCGGCCCCCTGAAATCGAAGAATTTTTTAAAGTAAGCCAATTTGAAATGGGCCACACCCATCATCTGAACAAATATAACCGCGAAAAGCGCTATTGCCAGTGTGAATGAAAGGTCGCTGCTTCCGGCGCGGAATAATGGTATGAACTCAACATTGTGACCGCCTGACGGCTCTTCCGATACTTCTGTTTCATGAGCATCTGCCACAGGCTTTTCAATTTCTTTAATTTCGTGCGCGTCAACCGGCTCTTCAGCTTTTACGCTCTCAACAGAATGCTCTTCAACTACTTCATGCTCTTTAAAAAATCCTATGGATCCTACACCCGGAAGCAATCCGAACCAGTTTGAGAAAAGTACAAATATAAAAATCGTCGCGATCAAGGCAAAAACCTTTCTGGTAAGTTTGGCGTTATCCAGAACGCTTTCGAAAAGACCTAAAAACCCTTCTATCACCGCCTCCACCACATTATAAAGCCCTTTCGGCACAAGCTGTTTTTTGCGGTTGGCTATAATGGCTATACATATCAAAATTATCATAACCACCCATGTGGTCAGCAAAGAATTAGTTACAGGCAAAAAACCAAAAAGTGTGAATATTTTCTCTGCTGAAACGGAAATCGGATGCATGTCCTACTGTTAAATATATAAGATAATATTTGTTATTTGTTTTTTGCTTTCAGGACCATTTCTACTATTTGCCATACGAGGTACAGCGAGACTACAAGCCCCAATGCACCACCGATTACAGTCAAGATAGGATGGGTGCCGAACTTTTGATCGGCGTATCTCCCCCCTAGAATAAAAGCTACTGTTGAAACCGATACGGAAACGCCTATCTGAAGCGACATAAGTGCTACTTCCTTGCCGCTCAGAGCCTTATTTTTGTCCGATTTTTCCATGCTTGATATTTGAGAGGGCTCCAATAAGTTATAAAAAAATCAGAAAAAGTCAAGGGTTTAAGAGCTCAAAAATTTTTCCGATTTCTATTATGCGAATTTTTAGTGTTTATCGCAAGCGGGTTTTGTATTTTTAAAAAAATCTCAGATACTTTCTTTTCTTATTTTAGTTCTTTTCTTCCCTCTTACTTTGACCCACTTACCCCTTATTGAATAAGTGAGGGGTATATTTACACGCATGCGCGAAAAAACAGCCTGCAAAACAAAAAAGCTTGCATTATCAAACAAAATCGACTAACATTGCCCCCAGCTTTGATGGCATAAAATGAATTTAGGTATTTAAGCAATGAAAGCATATAGTAATTAAGTAAACAGCACTTATATAATGAGTTTCTTAGGAAAAAAGTGGATAGTCCACAATCAAAAAAGGGAATTGGGGGTAATCGAAAAACTGCTCGAAAACCGCGATCTTATTACGGATGAAAAAAAGCAGTTATTTTTCGATGACGACCTCGGAAAACAATTAGACCCGTTTCTTTTAAAGGATATGGAAAAGGCTGTCGAACGCATAAAAAGCGCGATTGCCAATAAAGAAAAAATAATGGTCTTCGGTGATTATGATGTCGACGGAATAACGGCGACCGTTATTTTATATGACTTTCTGAAAAAGGTCGGCGCGGATGTAAGCCACACTTTGCCGGGCCGCGAGAAAGACGGCTACGGATTAAAAGATTATTTTATCCGGCAATTTAAAAAAGACGGGGTTCAGCTAATCATAACCGTCGACTGCGGAACAGCGAATCTAAAGGAGGTGGAACTCACTAATGAGCTTGGAGTTGAGGTAATAATAACCGACCACCACGATATTCCTGAAAAACTTCCTCCCGCTTTCGCGATTATAAATCCAAAACAGACTGACTGCGGTTACCCGAATAAAGATATCAGCGGTTCCGGAGTTTCTTATAAACTTGTCAGCGCTTTAGCGCCTTATTATTTCGACGGTAATCAGTCGGCGAGCTATCTGTATCAGCAACTTGGTGTCGCGGTACTAGGGCTTGTAAGCGACTGTATGCCTCTGACCGGTGAGAACCGCCTGCTCGCGAAACATGGCTTAAAGAGCCTGGAATCAAGTGAACATAAGGGTATAAACGCCCTTATAGAAAGCGCGGGTACGGCTAAAAAGAAAATAACAAGCGTTACAATAGGATATTATCTTGGGCCGAGAATAAATGCTGCCGGAAGACTTGATAACCCCAATCACGCTTTTGAACTTCTTTTGGGTGATATTGAAAAAGTATCCACGCTAAACAAATTAAACACTCAGCGCCAGAAAGTAGTAGAGGAATTTGTTAATGAGGCAAAAAGCGAAATGGAGAAAATGTCGTCCGTGCCGCATCTTATAATACTAAGCAAACCTCATTGGCACGTAGGCACGCTCGGGCTTATAGCGGGTAAATTGTGCGACCATTTCATGCGGCCATCCATCGCCATGCAGGAAAGAGAGAATGAATATGTGGCTTCCTGCAGGAGTTTGGGCGATTTTGACATCACATCCTTTTTGCGCAAAGAAGCTTCAGACTTATTCAGCACTTTCGGCGGTCATAAACTCGCCGGCGGTTTCAGTCTGCCAAAAGAAAATCTGAAAGAGTTTACCGAAAGGATAAATAAGGTCATACATAAATATATAAATCCCGAGGATTTTTTCCAGGCGCTGGAAATAGATTGTGAAATAGCACCGCATGAACTTACATTTGATATAAGCAAGCAGATAAGCCGTCTTGAGCCTTTTGGAAACGGTAATCCGGAGCCAACACTGATGATAAAAAACATTAAAATCGAGAACTTAAAGCCGGTAGGTAAAAATGGTGAGCATATCCAATTCCCTGTGAAGCTTGGGGACAAAAAATTCCAAGCTATCGCCTTCCGTTTTGGAGAACATATTGCTAAAATCAATCCGGAAAGCAGTTACGATATCGCGTTCAACCTTGAAATAAATGAGTGGAACGGGTATAAGAATTTACAGCTGAAAGTGGTCGATTTTAAAAAATCTAATTAGGGTGAAATGAAATTAAAACTAATTCTAAAAGACGGCACGCAAGTAACTGGTGAGTCGTTCGGTTATTGGCCGAAACCTGCCAAACATCATTACAGGTTCACTAAAAGCAAACTCGGCGATTTGGGCAAAAATCACCATTTTGTGGACGGTGAAGTCGTTTTCAATACCGCGATGGTCGGTTATCCCGAGACATTTACCGATCCAAGCTACAGGGGGCAGATATTGGTGTGCACATATCCGCTTATAGGTAATTACGGAGTGCCTCCGAATGTCCAATGTCCAATGACCAATGGCCAATTATCTAAGTTCTTGGAAAGCAATCAAATTCATCTCAGAGGTCTCATCATAAGCGAGTATTGCGAGGACCCAAACCATTGGCAAAGCAAACAAAAATTGTCGGACTTTTTAATCAAACATAAAATTCCGGCAATTCAGGGTGTAGATACAAGAGCGCTTACACAAAAATTAAGGGAGCATGGTGTGATGCTTGGAAAAATCACAGACGAACATGTTCAGTTTGATAAAGATATGATTTTCAACGACCCGAACGCGCAGAATCTGGTGGCGGAAGTTTCAGCAAAACATAAAACTGTACTAAAACCAAAAGGCAAACCCAAGGCTACTGTCGCGCTTTATGACTGCGGAATCAAACACAACATCATCCGCTCTTTTTTAGACCGTGGAGTGAAAGTAATACGCCTGCCGTGGGATTTTAACCTTAGCAAACTCAGGGAAAAATATGATGGAGTGTTTGTGAGCAACGGCCCGGGGGATCCCGTAATGGCCGACCAGACAATCGAATCCATAAAATGGGCGATGAAAGAGAATAAAACCATATTCGGAATCTGCCTTGGTTGCCAGATAATGGGTCTCGCCACAGGCGCAAAGACGTATAAATTAAAATACGGACACCGCTCGGCAAACCAGCCGTGCGCGGACGTTAATACGGAACGCTGTTACATCACTTCACAAAACCACGGATACGCTGTCGACGAAAAAACCCTACCGAAAGGATGGAAGGTGTGGTTCCGTAACGCGAATGACGGAACGGTGGAAGGGATTAAGCACGCTACAAAGCCATGGTTCTCCGTTCAATTCCATCCGGAAGCCAGCCCAGGGCCGGAAGACGCGGCTTATCTGTTTGATTATTTCATAGAGAGGATTGCGAAATAAACAGGCATGTTGAAGCCGTCTGTCATAATAAATATTAAGAGACAGACGGCATACTTCAATGTTGCGAAAACGCGAACTGATCATGAGCGTTGTCATACAGCCTCCTTTTTGTCCTTGCCGGATATGGCATCTATTACCACAGCCATAAGGCTTCCGATAATAATCGCTACACCCAGTACAGTCCAGGTCAGACCACTTCCTCCAAACTTTGGCATTGAATAGATCATACATATCACCTTTCCGCACCCTTTGGGTACGACTATGGAGTGAACTCCATCTGCTTCAGGAGATCTCTGTAGGTCTTCACCTTCTCGATGACCAGTTGCGCCGCTACGAATGGCATTGCCACGCAAACAATCGTGATGCCAAACGCCAATTCGAGACAGTCACACGCTAACGATCTGTTTTCGGGCATTTTCCGCTCCTTTCCTCTCTGATGGTTTGTATCAGTTCATTAAGCAGAATGCTTATTACTATCGCCTCACATGCTGACCAGAATAGATTCCATTCTGTCATACGCATCTTCTCCTTTCAGCCATTCAGGCTTCTTGTGAAGAGTTTTCCTTTTTCATCGACCCAGAACTTTCCGTTCCTATCCGGAGCAAAGGCCACACAGACAATCGCAAAGCCGAAGAATATCGACAGGATGCCGATGAGCCAAATGGCCAAAGTCTTATCCGAATTACCTCCGATAAGAAGATAAATCGCGGAAAGAGCCATGGCGCAGGAGATTATGAACCCAGGCGCGAGCCCGACGTTCTTGGCCGGTGACCTTGGGATAAGAAAACTTATCGAGTAGAAGGTCAGGATAAAGACGTTGATGATCGCCAGAAACACTTTCATAGCTTTCATTTTGTATCCTCCTTCCCTAAATTGGGAATGTTTTCGCACGTTGAAGTGAAAGACCAGTGCCTCCACGGCAAATCAAATAATGTCGAGAGGGTCACTAGGAGCGCGATTATAAGCCAATGTAAGTGCATGTGCAAGTGCAAGTATCGGAAATTCACAATTGGACATGTACTTGCACATGCACATGCACTGTTATATCGTGATGTAAATAAAAACAAACTATGGAGACTTGGATGCGCGCTTTGATATATATGATGATGGGTGTGAGCGGTGAAGTGATTTTCACAGCCATCAAATATAATATTGTTTTGAAGCACGACTGGAAAATGCAAGGTTTCACACAGCTGTGGACCATGCCTCTTTACGCGCTCGGGGGAGTATTTATTCTTGAGCCTCTTTCTTTCGCAATGTCCAATTTCCATATTTTCGCGCGGTTTGGTATTTACGCCATGCTGATTTATTTAATCGAGTATCTCGCGGCTTTTTTTATCTATAAAGCCACCAAACAAAGACCTTGGGACTATTCAAAACACATGTGGAATCTGCACGGCAGGATAACGCTTTATCACTTCCCGTTCTGGGGGACTATAGGTCTTGTTTTTGAAATGGTTTATAAATACCTCATAAATCTATGAACCAAATAAAAAAAGTACTTATCACCGGTTCATCCGGATATTGCGGAAACTTTCTAGCCGTCTATTTCGCGGGGAAAGGTATTCCTGTAGTAGGCTTGGATATTGCTCCGCATAAAGCAGTTAAGAATATTCAAAATTTTAAATTCATACAGCTGGACGTAAGGAACCGCGAGATCATGAAGCAGATAATGACGGAGGAGCAGCCGAGCCATGTCATCCACCTGGCGTATTTTATGAACCCCCAGCATGACAAGAAACTGGAGTACGAAGTGGACTTTATAGGTTCCAAAAACGCAATCGAGACAGCAAATGAAACACCATCGGTAAAACAGTTCATACTTATGAGTTCTGCCAGCGCGTATGGCGGATTCCCGGATAATCCGGAATTTATATTTGAAGACCAGCCGCTAAGGCCTAGGGATTATAATTATGGAATATATAAAAAGCAGGTAGAGGAGTATTACCATAAATATGATAAAAGACCGGATATGAAACTGGTCATATTCAGGATGTGCACTGCTGTAGGACCAAGTTATTATAAACCGGGAGGTGTAGTAAGCAGTGTTTATAAAGCGCCATTCCTATTAGACATCAAACCGGGTGATGGCAGAGTGCAATTCATACATGAGGATGATGTGAAAATCCTGTTTGAAAAGGTTATGGAAGACGGTGAAGCGGAGGATACTTTCAATCTGGCGCCGGACAGCTATGCCTCGACAAAGGAACTGGGTGAGATATATCACAAAAAGAGCATACCTATACCGCTATGGCTGATCAGAGGTGTTTTCTTCCTAATATGGAACCTGCATCTTGGTTCTATAACACCAGCTATGGCAAGGCTTATGGCCTTCGGGATAATCATCAGCCCGAAGAAGCTTATGGAACGTTATAACTATAAATTCAGGTACACGACAAAGGAGGCTTTTATGGACGCGGTTGAGAAAAGGAAAGCCAATGGAAATTTATAACAAAAAGCATTGACGCTTAGTCCTTACTTAGCTATATTTAACCCGATAACTCCCCCTTTACTTTTTTGACTTATTGTCTATAATAACTTAGACAACATATACAAAAACAAATACTTCCTAATTTTTTCACAGTCATTATGTCTAACATTTACGTTGATAGAGACGAAGCTAGCGAAATACTAAAAGTTTCCACCCGCACGGTTGATAGGTACCTTAGAAGATACCGCTTTAAAACACGCAAAGATGGTCGTCGTGTGTTAATTCGCCGTGTCGATGTTGACCAAATTATTAAGGATCATATTGGACACTTTGTAGACATTGAGTCTTCTGGTCTTAATATTAATTTGGACAATAAAAATGTCGATAAAGAAATGTCCAACGTGTCCACAATAAAAGTGAAGAATGTCAAAATTGAGGACATTAAAGAAGGTGAAGAAGTCGAAAATATATCCGATGAAAAGATATATAAAAATTTATACGCAGATGCCAAAAAGGAATTAAAAGAGAAACAGGAGCGCCTTGAAGCCGCGACTTACCGTGTCGGCCAGCTTGAATCTCAGGTAAAAAACATGGTTCCGCTTTTGGATTACAACAGGAAGGAAAAAGAGCTGAAGGAAACCCAAATAGCCATGGAGCAGAAGGTCATAGAAGAACAACAGAAAATACAGCAAGTAGAAAGAAAATTAAAAACGGAGAAGATAGCTAAGCTTATATATCTTTCACTAGTAGGCTTGTTGCTTGTCGCCGAACCGATTTTATTCCTCCTCTGGATATTCTCCTAAACTAATTACGAATTATTAATTACTAATTACGAATTATTTGTTTTATAATTAATTCGTAATTTTTAATTCTGATCAAAATGATAATAACTAATTTTAAAGTATACGAATCGGCAACGGGCGATAAGGCAGTAGCACTCGCAAAGATACATGAGGAAGTCGCGCGCGCGACTGGAGCGAATATACAGATTGCAGTTCAGGCTGTGGATTTGGCTAGAATATGCCAAGAAGTAGATATACCTGTTTTGGCACAGCATATAGATGCCGTAGTTTTTGGAAGCGGAACCGGCAAAATTTTGCCTGAGAGCGTCAAAATGGCGGGGGCGGCTGGTACAATACTCAACCATTCCGAAAACCGTTTAAATCGCGATATTTTAAGGAAGGCGGTGGAAAGGGCTAAGGAACTGGGTTTAATCACCGTTCTATGCGCGGAGACGCCGGAAGAGGGCGCGAGCTTTTTGGAATTCGATCCGGATTACATCGCGGTCGAACCTCCGGAATTAATCGGCGGTGATATTTCAGTTTCGAGCGCGAAACCGGAAATCATAAAAAACGCGGCAAAATTAATCGGGCCCGGAAAATTACTTGTGGGCGCCGGAGTGAAAAATGGCAAGGACGTAAAAATCGCCATCGAACTTGGAGCGGTAGGAGTACTACTTGCCAGCGGTGTTACAAAAGCAAAAGACCCAAAGGCTGTGCTTATGGATCTTGCTAGCGGCCTGTAGCATTTTTAGGACATGGTGTTGAGCGCCTGATGCGGTGCGTTGGAGAATTCGACGTATCTGATTTTTTTTCGTTTACCGGAGTTACTTCCATCATATATTCATCCGGAAATTCATAATCGGATAAAGCCAATGATAAAATATTCTGTTTATCAAAAGGATTTATCCCTCTCAATGTCCTCTCTATCGGTATTTCATTAAGTAAAGCGCCCACAAGACTGTTTAGCGCAACACGATTGCTTTCAGAGTCATTTGCGCTTTGCACTGCATAATTAGCAAGTACATTAAGTGCTCCTGCTCTTAACAGATTGGAAAATGATTTTCTTACCGCGGAAATGACACGTTCAAAATTTCCCCCCTCTTTAATATCTATCGATGGTTTGTTTTGAGGGTGAACTAATTTGTGGGGCATTACTTTATTTTTATATTGTTTATATATTACCGACTTAAATCATATGGGCAATATATTTTTTTCTTCTGCGTCTTCAATGTTGACAGCCTGCGATATGGAATATTGTCCGACCTTAGTCCTTTGCAGTTTTGTTAAATAACCTCCAATACCCAGCGCTTCACCAAGATCACGCGCCAATGAGCGGAGGTAAGTGCCTTTTCCGCATGATACGCGGACTGTGACCAATGGCCATTTATAATTCAGGAGCTCAATCTCATGTATCGTGACTTCCGATGGCTCGAGCTTAACTTCTTTTCCCTTCCTCGCTAATTTGTACGCGCGCTGGCCATTTATTTTTTTCGCGGAAAATTTTGGCGGGACTTGTTTTATAACACCCTCGAACTGTTTCAATGCCCTTTTTATTTCCGCCTCGCTTTTTACGCCAGCCTCTTTGTTTATTGTGACCGTACCTTCCGCATCATCCGTATCACTAGTAGCGCCAAGCGTTATTTCGGCGATGTATTCCTTATCTTTTCCCATAATATCCTGCGCTTTCTTGGTAGCCCTTCCCAAACAAAGGACAAGCACTCCTGTAGCCATGGGATCAAGTGTGCCGGTGTGGCCGATTTTTTTCACTTTTAATTTACCCCGTATCTTTGCTACAACATCAAATGATGTCCAGCCTGATGGTTTGTTGATGATTAATAGTCCATCCATATAAAGCTTATAGAGCTTATGGAGCTTATGGAGCTTACAAAGAATTTCTTTTAAGCTCATAAGCTAGCGAAGCGACTAAGCTCCGTAAGCTTGGGTTAAGAATATTTAGCAATTATCTCTCTGGCCACCTGTCTGTCATCCCACGGAATAGCGCCCTTGTTCAGGTTACGAGTGGTAAAGCTACCCATACCGGTTACGACTATTGTATCTCCTTTCTGTGCCTGCTTTACAGCGAATTCTATGGCCTTGTAGCGGTCTTCTATAAGGAACAGGTCTTTACCCAGTTCTTTTGTTTTTTTTGCGCCCTCCAATACCTGTTGCATTATTACATTTGGGTCTTCGGAATATGGCTCTTCATCCGTTACGATAGTGATATCAGTGTGTTCCGCGACTATTCGACCCATATCCGGACGTTTCTTTTTATCGCGGTCACCGCAGCTTCCTATAAGGCCTATCAACCTTCCTTCTTTTGTCTCTTCCAGATTTTTATAGAGTTTGTCTAAAGCATCCGGAGTAAGAGCAAAATCAACGAGCACTTCAAAGCCTTTTGGGCTTGATATTCTTTCCATCCTTCCCGGAACTCCTTCAAAAGTCTCAAGACCTCTTTTAATTTCATCAAGACTGAGTTTGCAACATAGTGCGGCACCCGCGGCGGCTAAAGCATTTTCCACATTAAAGCTTCCGGGGATTTTTAATTCAACGCCGACCTGATCGTATTTGTATCTCAAATTGAATTTTGAACCGAATTTTGAATAAGTTATATTGGTGGCCCGCAGATCCCCCTGATCTATACCATAAGGTATTTTTTCGGGACATTTAATATCCAAAAAATCATTGTAAAAACGGTCGTGCGTGTTTAATACAAACGCGTGCTTATGAGGTATGGAACGAACTCTGGCTGATTCTTTTTTACCGCAACTGCTAGCGACCGTGTGAAATAAAATCTTTTTGGCTTCCGCGTATTTTTGCATTGTGCCATGATAATCCAGATGTTCATGAGTTATATTTGTAATAACGGAGATTGAAAATGGTATGCCCCATAAACGCGACTGATGAAGCGCATGAGAAGATGCTTCCAGGACTGCATAATCCATCCCCTTTCTCGCGGACGTGGCAAGATAGCCCTGAGTAAAAAATGGTGAAAGTGTCGTTTTTTTTGTTTTATTGGGCCTCGACTTCCCATTCCTTCTGAGCTCAACTGTGGAGATCATGGCGACTTTTTTTCCGGCAGTGCTCAAAATATGTTCTATCATATGTACGGTGGTCGTTTTGCCATTCGTACCTGTAACTCCTATCATCACCATTTTTTTAGCGGGAAAACGATGGCAAATAGCCGCTGTTAAGCCCTTAATCCTGTGCCATAAAAGGCGGACGGGGTTATCGAAACTGATTTTTTTACGCAAATAATTCAGCATAACAAAAAAATTAATCGTGTTATTTGTTATTTATTTTTGCAAAGCTCTCAGATCTTTGTTTATTTGTCTTTTTAATTCCTCCAGACTGCTGAATTTCATAGGCTTTCGAAGTTTTTTGCAGACTTTGAATTCTATCAGGTGACCATATATCTGCCTTGAAAAATCCTTAACATGGATTTCAAGTATGCTTTTAGGGTGATTGATCTTTGGCCCGTAGTAAAGACTTCCGCGATATGGTTTTTTATCTATCTTCATATCGCACACATAGACACCCGGACTGAAGAATTCAGAAAAATTCCCCACATTGAAATTAAGTGTCGGGAATCCGATCTTTCGGCCTATTTTATTACCCGGCTTTACCTTTCTGCGAAATTTATTTGAGCTATCTTGCTTGATCATTTTCACGGGTTAAGGCAACAAATAGTATATTACTTTTGGTTTAAAATTGACAATAAAAAAATAGGGAATTAAGATTGTTTCCTCATGCAAAATCCCTCTCGGGTGTTTTGTGTGGAAAAATAAACGATCTTTACAACCAACGTGTTTGAAAAAAGGAGGTGTGCCATGCATACGATAAATCTGCTCCAATGGCTTGGCTACCTCGTTTGTGGTGGCCTTATCGCGTTTGCCTTGCTTAATATGCCAAAGCGTTTTCTGCTTAAGCTGGGCTGTTACATAACCCCGAATGTAATGAGCATAATCCATGCGCCAATAGTATGGATCGGGTTTTATGTATATAGCCTGGGGTTTATTCTTATCGGATTCAGTATTGCCGTCTTTGGCGCGCTGCTGGACCGAATCGATGGAAGACTTGCCAAAGTCTTCGATGTGGAAATGGCTAGATACCTGCTTCCTCATGATGTCTTCAGCAGAGTTATAAACACCAAACAGTTCGAAGGCACTCTTCAGGCGGCCATAGCCAAAAGGGATATCGTAAGGATGAGCATAGCGGGTAAAATCTTATATGTGTATATCCCGAAAACCTTCTGGCAGGCTATCTGGTACCCGGGCGGTTCCGAGCTAGGCAGGGTCATAGACCCTGCGATGGACAAGGTGACCGTGCTACCAATATATATATGGGTAGCATATCTTTGGGCCACAAATCCGTGTGAGGCTCCGCTTTGCCATCTTTATTTCCTCGGTGCCGGAATAATAGGCCTGATAATGCTGGCTGAAATCTGCGGCACGGTGATCCGAATGGATTACTTCAAAAAAACGGGGCTCATAAAGGGTAAAGGTGCCACATGGGCCGGCAAGATCAAAGCGCTGTCTCAGTGGATCTGGCTTATTCTGTTTATAATCGAGGACCAGAAAATGCTTCCCAACTATGAGACCTATCTCATAACCGCTCTCGACTTCTTCCTAATCGGGATATTCATACTGGCTGTGATAAGCCTGGTCAGCAAAATGTTCCCCGTAAAGGAAGAGTGGGGAGAAGTTTTCAGACACAATGGCGAATGATCGTCATGGGGGCTCGTAATTACTTAATACTTAATACGTATTACTTAATGCTTACGCGAGCCTCCCTTTTTAATATTCCTTATTTTTTCAGTTTATATACTTCATAAAGCGCGGCCAAAACGAATATAGCCTGAAGCGGGATGAATATCGGGTCTTTCAGATAAACGCTATATGCCTCCAAAAGAACTCCGCCGATTATAAAGAATATGTTCTGGCGTATTCTGCTTTTTGATAAAACACCCAATGTGATAAAAATCAATCCGAGGGCGCCTAGAATTTTGAATGTGATATCCATAATTTTATTGGTGGAGCTGAGGGGACTTGAACCCCTGACCTCTTGCATGCCATGCAAGCGCTCTAGCCAGCTGAGCTACAGCCCCACGTTAATGCTAGCGTGGGTATTTTATATAATTTTTCTATGCTAGTCGATAGATTTTTTATACAGAAATACTTTTTCTTCTGTTTTCACGGGTTTTAGATCTTTTATCTGGAATGCGTTTACAACAACCCTGGTGCCTGGTTTTAATTTCGGCCACACCTTACGGTAAAATTTTTGCATGGAACCCGGTAGCAGATATATAAAAATAACATCCATATTGCTGTAATCCTGATTCCATATATTTCCAAATCGGATTTCCGCTTTCCTGGATTTAAAAATAGATTTTATTTTGCCGTATAGATATAAAGGTATAGAAAGCTCATAACCTATGGCTTTTTTAACTAGTGGTGCGGCGGAAAAAACAAAACGCCCGTCTCCGCAGCCAAGATCGCAGATGATATCGTCAGGTTTCAGTTCGGCTATATCTATCATCATCTTATGTCTTTTTTTGCTTGATGGAACAAACGGTCCGCTTGTAAATGCCGCGTAGATACCGGGGATTATAGCAAGCATTATAAAGGTTATTATTATACGCGGATCTAACCATGTTATGCCAAAAGCGGCCAAAATGCCGACTATTATTATGAGCGATATTAATATAAAAATTACACTTTCTGCCATTTATATATTTTTATTAATAAGTTTTTTACCAAAGACATTTTTTATATACCTCTATGGTTTTTTTTGCCATCTCATGGGCCGTGAATTCATTTTGAATTTTTTCAAGTGCTGTTTCCTCCATGAGTTTTTTCTTATCGGGGTTTTGAAGTATTGAAAATATAGTTTCGATTATCTTTTCACTATTTGCCGGAGGTATAAGATAACCCGTTTTGCCGTTTTCTATTATATCAATAGTACCGCCGGTATTTGTGGATATAGCGATAACACCGCTGGCTATAGCCTCCAGTACAACAAGACCAAATGCCTCTTTAAGAGAAGGCAGAATAAAAATATCGGATGCTTTAAGTATCTGCGGTATATCATTCCTCCATCCGAGGAAATGGACGTTCTGAAGATCTACATATTCCTTTTTAAGTTCATACTCAAGCGGACCTGTACCGACAAGCATAAGTTTTATTTTTGGCGATTCGATTTCAAGTTTTCGGAACGCGTCTAATAGATATTTATGGCCCTTTCTGTGATGCAATTCCGCAATGCAGGTAACCACAGTATCGCCTTCCTGGACAGGTAGTTTCGCCTTTTTTTTATTGTCTAAAAAGATGTCCAATTCAATGCCATTATGCACTAGATCAAGCCGATTTTCAGATATTCCATAATACTCGACAAGCAGTCTATGATTAACAGAGCTTATGGCTATTGTGCGAACTGTTTTTTTAATGCAATTGGTTTTGATGGCTTTTTTTAGACCATGCAGTTCAAAGGGGTCATGCTCGGTCACGACTATTGGTAATCCTGCATGTTTGGCGGCAAAAAAAGCGTATCTGCAGCTCCCGGGGTTCCAAAGATGAAGATGTATAAGATCAAACCCTCCATTTTTTAAAACCTTTTTAAGCCTGGTGTAATGGCGCGGGTCATGCTTGTGCGCCGCTGGCAAAACAAAAATATTCTCACACCATTTCGCGAAATCATCATGCATTCCTTTTATTTTGCTGTATTTGCCATATGCCAGTGATACAGTTACACCATTGAGTTTTAAATGCTTCGCCAGAAGAAGCATCTGTTTTTCAGCGCCGCCGATATTCGGTGTGTCGGTGTAGAATAAAATTTTCATAACGAGAACATTATAAACGAAACATCCCCGGCGCGAAACCGCGAAACACGGAAGTAATTTATTCTTGAATTTAGGGTGTTATTGTGTTAACCTTTCCAGGCAAAAATGGGTCAGTAGCTCAGCCCCGAAGGGGAGCCTTCGGCTTTGGTAGAGCTACTATAACCCTGCTAACTTAGAACAATGTGGGTCAGTAGCTCAGTTGGTAGAGCAGTAGGCTCTTAACCTATTGGTCCAGGGTTCGAGTCCCTGCTGACCCACCATTTACACGCCAAACAACCGTTACCAAATTTTTGATAACGGTATTTTTTGTTAATCATATTAATCAATGCCCTCCATGACCTCCGCCTTTAGAACCACCGGAGCTGAATAGCCCCTTGATCCTGCTTACGGCTTTTTTAGGACTGAATACATCTCCTACTCTTGTCCTGAAACTTGAAACAAAAGGAGGTGTTAAGCTTGTAATGGCTTCATGAAAACTCCCAGGGGCACGATTACCGTCTAACTTTAAAAAACCGCGCACGCCTTTTACCACGGTGGTAAAATCATAAGCTTCGGAAGCGACTGCTTTCGCATGGGGGGCGGAGTGCATTTTATTGGGGGTAACTTATTAGGTCGAAAAAATTTTATATATAGAGTCAACAAAAGTCAAGGCTCTTAAAGCGATGCCCTTTGTCAGCCTTTCATAGTTTTTTGCGCACAACAAAGCCCTCCTCGCATTTTGCCGGCGCTTCAAACTCTATTGAGAAACCCTGACCTGCATGGGCGGTTTTTATGGATTCACCCGTCTCCGCGTTTACAAAATCCCCAAGCACAAATGGGATGTTTTTGTCCGGAGTTATTATTTCCAGCTTATCCCCTTTTTCAATATGGTTCTTTGTTTCCATAATAATTTTTCTTCCTCCTTTCATCCCTCGGATAATACCGCCGAAACAGAAATTATCGTTGTAACTTCTGCGCTCCTCGTAATTTTGTCCTTCCGCTCCCGGCTTGCCGTACCAAAACCCCGTAAAGTAATTGCGTGTGTTTATGGATTCCACTAAATCCATGATCTCCGGTGTAGGCGGTTTGCCGTCCATAGCCAGATCCAAAGCCTCCCTGTAAGCCCTTGTGACAATGGCAAGATAATAAACAGTTTTATTGCGCCCTTCTATCTTCATGGAATCAAGCCCGGCATCCACAAGATCTTTTAAATGCTCCACCATGCACATGTCTTTCGAGCTCATAAGATATGACCCGTTATCATCCTCTTCCAGCGGTATGAACTGACCAGGGCGCATGCCTTCTTCGAGGTAGACGTTATATTTCCATCTGCATGTATGGGCGCACATCCCCTCATTGGCATCACGGCTTGCCATAAAATTGGAAAGTAGGCATCTGCCCGAATAGGCCATACACATAGCACCATGAACGAAACCTTCTATCTCGATTTTGACCTTTCTTTTTTTAAGCGTCTTTCGCATCTGCTGAAGTTCGCGAAGACTGACCTCACGACCAAGCACGACCCTTTCGGCGCCTTGTTTGGACCAAAATTCCACAGCGGAAGAGTTAAGCGTGTTTGCCTGTGTGCTTACGTGGAGCGGGAGCCATTTTGCTTTTTCACGCAACCAGTTAAAAACACCGGGGTCGGAAACTAAAATACCATCGGGGACTAATCCTTTTTTCTTAATCTTCTCAAGACGTTTAAGCTCCAGCTCAAGAAAGTTGAACTTGTATTCATGGGCGTGCACGTTCATCGTTAAATAGATTTTTTTGCCCAATTCGGTCTTCAGTTTTAACGCGGATTCAAGCGCGTCTCCGCCCTGATCATCTATTCGCATGCGCATGCCCATTGTTTTTGTGCCCATATAACAGGCGTCCGCTCCGTACCGGAAAGCGGTCTGTAGTTTTTCAAGATCCCCTGCGGGCGCCAATAATTCAGGTCTTTTTTTCATAGCGGATTTATTCTAATATAAGTGCAAGTGCAAGTCCAAGTGCAAGTACGTTTTATAAATTTTTTTGACACATGCACTTGCACATGCACATGCACATTTAAAAGCTTATAAATATGCATCATCACCATCATCACCATAAAAAACATTCAAAAAATCTTTCATATCATCTCGAAGGTGACAGATTAAGCATAAGATTTTTTGATAATTTCAGCCCGGATGTAACAGGTACTATATTCTTTTCCCATTTTCATCATGGCCATGGCGGGCAGAATGTGAATAAAAGCAACAAGGGTGTGCATATAACTTTTACGCCGGACGGAAGCGAAGATAATATTCTGGCAAGCTGTATAAATGAGCGCAGTGAAATACAAAACAGAGAAGAGGCTTTAAAAAGCCTGCTCGATAAAATCGAAATACGTTTTAAGCTGGACGCGCCAAGAGTAGGAACTAAAGTGCCTTTCAGCTCAAAGGTCAAACGGCTTGAAAGCAAAAAAAGACGCGGGCAGATAAAATCAGCTCGCAAGCCGGAGGATTACCTAATATAATAAAGCCCGTAATTTTAGCTTACGGAGCTTACAGAGGAATTATCTTTTAAGCTCCTAAGCTAGCGAAGCGGTTAAGCTCTTAAGCTTTATAATATTTAAACAATGAAGATCATTCCGTTCCAGGATTTTATCAGGCGCTTTTATTCCGGTGAGGAATTCGTTGTTTTCGATACGGAGACCACGGGGCTTAATACTTTTCATGATGATATCATTGAAATAGCCGGTGCTATTTGGCATAAAGACGGGATACTTGAAAAATTCGAGGAACTTATATGGGTAAACCCTAATAAAGTGGCAAATGAAGCGCAGGCAATACACGGCATAACTCCGGCAGACCTAAATGAGGCGAGGAAACCTGAACAGGTATTGGGCGATTTCATTAAATTCGCGAAAGAAAGACCGCTTGTGGCGCATAATATAAAATTTGATTTTGATATATTAAATTCGAATCTGGTCAGGGGCGGGTTAAAACCATATCAAAATGATCAAACTGCATGCAGTTTGATATATGCCAAAGACATGATGTTGCCAGGAAGGCTTTCCGAACTTGCGGGATATTATAAAGTTAAAACGGATGATAACTCGCTACACAGGGCGATGTACGATGTGAATGTTTTGATTGAAATACTGAATAAAATAATGAAGGAAAATGAGCCGGAAGATATGCAATATTCATTAATCATTTAGTATATGGAACTAAGCTTAGGCTACATCACGGCGCCGACAAAAAAGGAGGCTAAAGACATCGCGTTGGCCTTGCTAGAGGAAGGGCTTATAGCATGCGCCAATATAATACCTGCCGTGGAATCGTTTTTTGTTTGGGAGGATAACATAACCTCGGCTCATGAGGTCGTCATTGTGATTAAGACACGTCCGGACAATGAAAAAAAGATAGTGCGACTGGTAAAAGAAATGCATTCATACGACTGCCCATGCGTAGTATTTATGCCTATAGTAAGCGGTAATCCGGATTTTTTGGAATGGCTGGATAAAAGCTGTTAGCGTAAAAAGATAAATTGTTTACAGGCTTTTGCGGAAAGGGCGGTTTGGCAAAATTTAATAAATTTTTTAATTTTCCATAATGTTATTTTGCTAGATTTTTATCCTTTTTTCAAGTTACCCAAATAATAAATGCCTTCCGATACAAAAAAGCAGGGTGTACATACATTCAATGCCGAACATATGCTTGAAATAGCTAATATGTTAGGTATTTCACCGGAATCTGTCACATTGTCCGAGGATATAAGGAATGCCGTCGTCAAACTATTTGACGAAACATGGTTAGCAAAAACAGAGACTGATAAAATCAGAATGGAAGTCGGCATATGCGCGCACGATTTAAATAATCTTGTAATGCAGTTTTTCGCAATAATAAACTCTTACGGACATCATTTTGAAAAAGCGGATTATCAATTGCTTATAGAATATACTGAAAGAATCATAGAAAAAAACCGCGGGCTGATGAAGCCATCCAAAACCGGCAAACTTACAGCCGGCAATAATGAAGATGTTCTGACGGAAACTGATTTAAGGGAATTTATGGATAAGATCACGGTACCTTTTAGGCGCATAAATCCGGATATACAATTCAATATCGAATCTGAAAATGCCTGCTCCGCTTTCATCAATCCGGATCTTATTAATTACGCAATGTATAACCTTCTTTCAAACGCTGTAAAAGCAGGAAGTAAACATATAGGTATAAAAATTGATAAAATTGCCATAAATGAAACAAACAAATCGGATGAATCTGTAAGCAATGGTTTTTATATAACCATATCAGTAAAAGACGATGGCTGTGGAATACCTGAAGATATAAGCGATAATATATTTGAACCCTTTGTAACAAGTGACGCTGAAAATGGAAACGGGTTAGGTCTGGCAAGTGTGCAGAGGCAGATCCGGGCTCACGGTGGGCATGTTTTCTTCGATAGTAAAACCGGAGACGGATCATTTACAAAATTCACATTACTTATTCCGGATGCCGAACTTAATAGTATAAATATAGACCATAGCGATAAAAATGAGGTAAGGACGAAATCTTCCCTGCCTCCTGTACCCATTATTGTGGTAGATAACGAGAACTCGGTTTCAAATCTGATAGACGAATGCATAAAAAAAGAGGGCGGACAGTGCAAAACAGTCAAAAGCTCGGATGAAAGCCTTTCACTTATAAAAGACGCGCCGGAAAACAGTGTGGTGATACTGGATGGGGAATTGAAAGACGGTGGGATGAACGGAGTGCAATTGGCTTATTCAATAAAAAAAATCCGTCCGGATATCATCATCATATATTCCAGCGGAGCCGGGCCGGAATATTCACAGGTGCTATTGGATTCCGGGGCTATTAATGAATTCCTGCCAAAACCATTAAGCCCGAAGGATATTATGAATAAACTGTTCTTCATAGGAGAACAGCAGATGAGAACAGCGAAAAGCGGGTGAACTATTTCTGAGGATAAAGTATATATCCGACACCATGCACTGTTTCTATAAGCTTCTCTTTGAATCCTTCGTTGACCTTTTTTCTGAGCGAGGAAACATGGGAATCTATAGTATTTGAGAATATGCGCGCGTTATAATCCCACACGTTTTCAAGCAGTGTATTACGCGTGACGATTTTATTCGGGTTTCGCATCAGGTATTCAAGCAGCGCGTATTCCTTAAGCCTTAGTTTTATCTTTTTGCCACCCCTTGTCACCATGTGCATGGAAGGTATGAGCTTCAAATCGCCGACATTCACCTCCTCTACGTTTTCGACTCGGCTGCCGGAACGTCTTAATATGGCCTTTATTCTGGCTATAAGCTCAACGAAAGAAAAAGGTTTTGCCAGATAATCATCCGCGCCGGCGTTGAGCAACTTGGTCTTCACTTCAGTGTCATCTATAGCCGTAAGCACTATGACCGGTGTGGTTATTTTCTGGGCGCGGGCCTTTTTAAGTATCTCCTCTCCATTCATATTCGGAAGCCTGAGGTCAAGCACTATGATATCGAAATGGTTTTGCAGTATGCGGCTGTAAGCCTCTTTACCATCTGTAAGATGTTCGACCTTATACCCTTCGTACTTAAGGCCACGTATCAAAAAATTTGCAATTTCACTTTCGTCTTCAACTAATAACAGTTTCATGGTAATAATAATTAGAAATTAACCGGGAGCAATATAACATTCTTTTTAAGCGGCTAAATCAATTTTTAAATAAAATTTTAATTTTCTATAATCTTTCGTTAATAATAATTTAAATTTTTCCTAATTCAATACAATTATTGTTAATAGACAATAAATTAAATATTCAGTCCTAAATGGATTGTCCCACAAATAAAAAAGAAGGGGGTAATACAGGCGATGCCGATCGTATTTCTAAAAATACGGCAGATATTGCTTTGAATACCGGAGAAACCAATGGGCTAAGCAACCCCCAAAGGGTTTTTTTCAGGTTTATAGATTGTCTTTCATGGCCAGCCGGAAAATCTCCTTTTCAATACATAATCGAGCTTCAATCAAAACATCCCGAACAATCCGTCCTTGACTCAAGGCTGAGTATAAGCAGCGCATTAGCGCAAAACTCTCCGAATTACTCTATGAACCTGAACGAAATAGCGTGTATCGCATGTGATCTTTTTGGCAGTGTGGAGGAAGCTTGGTTCAGCTATCAGATATACAGGAACAAAGAGGAGGGCAAAGAAAGATTCAGGCAGTCTAAAATGCCTTATAGTCCTTATATGCCACCCAACAAGGCGTCCAATCACGCAGAACTGATATGCGATATTTCAAAGGATGACAGATTGTTCTTCTCTCCGGGCCTGTCATTTCCGTCTCCGCTGAGCGTTGCAGTTAAACATCAATTTTTGGATATGGCCCAAAAAAGCGATTGGACTGAGGCGCTTTCAACAGCTCATCTTTCCAGGGAAGGTTGCCATACTGTGCTTTACAAACAACCTGCCTCCGGACAGGAGCGTTTCGCGGATTACCCTTATTTGCTTTCAAGCGCGCTTATACAGCCTATTCCAAAAGACCGGAAAAAAGGGCACCTTCTCACAAGGAATCCCTTTTTCCGCACCGCTGAATGGGCCCCTCTTGTAGGGCGCGAGGAATGTATGGACAAAATCGGGGAATATCTGACTGAATATCCTTTTATACCCAAAGTGAATGCGCAGCTTATACCTGAACAGCCAAAAAATATAGAAGATCTTGAAGAAGGAGTGATATCAGCCATAGGCGATGAAAATATTTTAGAGCTGATACGACTTAGCGTGACCGGCAACACTGACACGGAAAAACTTACATGTCTTTATGACGCCCTCGAGGAATTTTCAGGGGTGCAGGCAAAACATAATAAAATGTTTTGCATGAGTGTCACATATGAACAGCCTGTAGTGGATATATTCGAACTGCTGGAACATATGACCGGACGTCCATGCCATCTTTTAACATCAAAACATCAAATAAAATCTAATGAACCAGCTACCTGCAAATGCTTTTTCTTCAATGCAGCGGTAAATCAATCATTAAAAGAAACTGACAGGCGTCTTATAACCGTAGCCTTGGCTATGATGAGAAAAGACGGCCTTACTCATGAAGAAGCTGTAAAAAAAGCCATGCGCAGAAGCAGTCCTGATCTCAAAAGGCCACAATTATGATTAAATTCTTACTGGAATCACTGATTGATTTCCCTAAGGGGACTTTGCTTATACTAATCGCGCTTCTTAATATATTTTGGGTAATCCATGTAGTATTCACGAAAAAAAACTACAAACAAAGAATATATAAAGCTTATTTGTTTTATGCGATTTTCACTCTTTTCTGGGTAATATCGAATGCGTATTTTCAGTCAAAACTTCTTGTAGTCCTAAGCCAGTCTTTCTCAAAATTCATGGCTTTGTTCGCCAATATTACATGTTATTTCGCTATTATAGGTTTTTATTATTTCAGCTGTCTCGTCAGGAATCGCCTTAACAAAATTTCGCTGTTTCCATGGGTATTCATGATATTTTTGGGTATTGTCGGAATACTTTTTAATGTAATACCGGATATGACCGTAACCGGCGTGGATATATCTCCGGCTGGTGATTTTAAGCTTATATTCGGGCCTTACAACAATCTTTTTTATCTTATCGGGACTATAGCCGTTATTTTTGGGTATATTAATTTTTTCTTCGCTATAAGAAATGCCAAAATGCAACTTGAGAATGTGCGTCTTTTCTATATACTTTTCGCAATGACGCTTACATATGGAGCGGTGTTTCTTTTTATAGGCTTCTTCCCTACATACTATAACAATTATCAATATGTGTGGGTTCCGCCTGCCGTAAGTATAGTTGATGTCCTTATAGTGGGGTATGCCATTATAGTGCGCAGGTTTTTAGATATAAGGCTTTTGGCATCCAGTCTTATTAAAATGTCTTTTTCTCTGGCCACCTCTTTGTTTATCACCTTCCTTGTGATGGTCAGATTCGGATCTTTGATATTCAAGCAGATAGATTGGTATTACTTTATGATATTCGGCACACCGCTGGCTATTTTACTTTTTAATAAGACTTTTAAATTTCTTAATTCTTACAATTTTTATAATTATTTCGGCGGTACTTATGCCGAACATTTCAGGCGGATAGGCAAGTATTTGAGATCCAGAAAAACCATTTACCCTTCGGTAAAAGAATGTGTGAATGATCTTGAAAAAATATTCACGGAAAAAAATAAACAGATAACACCACGAATAATAGTCGTTGATGGAATCATACGCAGAAAATACCCAAAGCTAATCTCATATTTCAGACAGAACAAGGGGGCGCTGGTTACGGAGGAAATAAAATTCATAGAAGCGCAGAAAGATGAAATAATACCGTTTTTAAAAGAGCTTGAAGCACTCGGAGGGGTCTGCATGCCTTTATATCATCCGTCAAAAGGACTTGTCGCTTTATTTGTATTGGGGCAAAAATCATATAATCACATCTACACTAACGAGGAAATACAAGCCCTCGAGGATATCGGCGCGTATCTTAGCTTTGTAATTACCGGAATAATATATAATTCCGAACTCGAGGCGGAAGTAAGCAGAAAAACGACTAACTTAAAAAATAAAATACGTGAAATAAAAGAGCTCTTAAGACAGCAATCCGATTTTATAGCTGTAACCGCGCATGAATTCAGGACTCCCTTGAGCATAGCTCTTTTTCAGATCGAAGATATTCTGACAAATAGGGATAAATTCAAACAATCTCCTGCTATAGCGGAAAATCTGAAAGTGATAGATGAAGCTTTGGATAATTTAAAAGTGCTTACACAAAAATTATTCACCGTGCAAAGATATGATTTGAACAAAGTTCCGCTTCATAAGGAAAAGGTGGATATTAAAGATTTTATAAAAGGCATATATCAAGATTTTTATATTTTAATGAAAGAGAAATCCCTTGTTTTCAAGTTGAATCAGAAACTTGATAAAAAAACTTTTTTGGAAATCGATAAAGCGCAGATGCGTCAGGTGATGCAGAATTTACTTACCAATGCTTACAAATTCACGCCAGACGGAGGAAGGGTCGTATTGAGCACAGAAAAAGACGGGCACAATGTAATAATAAAAATCAGCGACGACGGAAAAGGCGTGCCGGACAATATGAAAAAGACCATATTTGATAAATTCAGGACCAATAATAATGCTTCGGGTATAGGATTAGGACTTTATATAGCCAAAAAAATTGTGGAACTGCACAAGGGTAAAATATGGGCTCAGGATTCCGAGATGGACGGCGCGGAGTTTTGCGTTTCACTGGGAGATTAAATCCTTTATATATTCACCGAGTATACTTGGAGGCGTTTCGATTTTTAGCAGATACCTTGCCGCACCGGCTTTTCTGGTGGCGTTTTCCAGCTCTATATTACTGTAATTTGAAAGCATTATCACCTTGCATGCGGGTGACTGTTTTTTAAGCCTTCGCAATACATCCAGCCCGGACCTTTCCTCGCCTTTCATACCGTGATCGAGAAGTATTACTTCCGGTTTAAAGTTTCTTATCGCCTCTTCGGTTTCTTTCGTTGTGCGTTTCCATTCGACATGAAAACCTATTTTTTCAAGACCTGTTTTATATACATCTCCGATGTAAAATTCATCTTCCATCAGCAATACCTTTGGTTTTGTATTTTTTGGACACAGCATAAAAAAACATTAACCTGCCGGGGTAATTTACCAGAAGCATATTAATGATTTTTAAAATGTTTATTGAAAAAAGCTGATTTATTTGGTGGAGATGCCCGGAGTCGAACCGGGGTCCAAAGATGAAGACATTAAATTTCTACAATCGTAGTTTGTTTGAGGTTTTCATCAGTCGTATTAAAAGCAAACAAAAGCACGACCGCTTATTCGGGGGTTTTTTCGTCATACACTCCTCCGACGGCAGAGTATATGCTTAACCTGCTAAATTACGCTCCACAAGGCCAGCAGGTGTCACCAAATGGAACGAGGCCGCGAATAGGCAGCCGTTATGAGCGATTAGGCATAAACAGGAACATAAGCCGGAGCGAATGCTCTAGTTTTGCTAGCGCTCAAAGATTTATAAGTGTTTGCACTTATTGCGCGCTGGACTAATTAGCAGGCAGACAGCGCGATGCCTGGATCGCCATCTAATGGCTTGAATCATCTTTGTCAAAGCCAAGTACATCCCCACATTTCAATGAACAGTGTCAGACCAGACTCGAAGCACGAAGTATTGTAACCGATTAAGCCAATAAATGCTACCCGACCTTTTTTAGTTCCTCCAATAGCCATTCCTTTGTAATCGCTGTTCCGGGGCAGGTTTTTATTGAAACATCGCGATGGAAGTATATTTCCTCTTCCGGTATATCCAGACTGTCCATCAGGATTTTAATAGCGCCCAACGCGTTCTTTTTTGTCTTGCCCGCCCATTTTCTTTTGTCGTAGTCGCCGACGATTTCAATACCGATTGATCAATGGTTGAGGGTTTTGGCGTGTATGCCGTCGTTTCTCATCGGCGTAAAAAGCCATATGCCGTCATCCGCGATAAAAAGGTGCGGACCCGCGGACCAGCCTTTTTTTTCGTAATATTTTTTCAGACCATCTATGGATTTTTGCCCTTTCCAATGCTTTTTTGCGGGACGCCATGTGTGATGTATCACAAGCTTATCCGCGGGCTCACTGCCGAAGTAATATTCGCTGACGTATTTTTTGAATCCGGAGAGGCTCAGTTTTTCATTGATGATATCCATATTAATTATTATTGAAATTTAATTCTTATATAACGTCACTTATTGTAGAATGTTACCAATAACGCTTTTTAGCGTATAAGTAGTTGATAATTAATAAACCCAAAGCCATGAAAAAAATAATCTTAATAGTATTTCTTGTCTCTATTTTATCATTTCCTGCCCTCGCGCAGACAGAAACGTTCAGCGATGTGTATTCAACACATATAAATAACGACGCTATCACTTATTTAAGGGGCGCGAACGTTGTGCAGGGATATGAGGACGGCTCTTATAAACCTGAGAACAGGATAAACAGAGCGGAGTTTATAAAGATAATAGTTGCCGCGAAGACCAAAAACCCGACGGGAAGTTATTGTTTCACAGATGTAAAAAATGAATGGTACGCGAAATACATCTGCACCGCCAAAAATCTTGGTTACGTGCAAGGGTATGATGACGGAACATTCAAGCCGGGTGACTATATAAATTTCGCCGAGGCTTCCAAAATAGTAACGAAAGCTTTCGGTGTTAAATCAGATACGACCGGAACAAATAACGAATGGTTCGCGGGGTATGTGAAAGGATTGGAAAATGAAAACGCGATACCGACGACCATACAGGCTTTCGATAAAGACATAACAAGGGGTGACATGGCGGAAGTCATTTGGAGACTCGAGGAAAATCCTGAGGATAAAGTGACGCAGACTTACAGCGAGATCGCTTCGGACTTTCCGGCGATTTCCTCATGCGCGGCGCTGAAAGAAAAATTCACGGAATACCAAAGTTATTACAATGCTCCTTATCTTAGAATGGATGTTATGCAGGAAGCTGTCATGGGTGAAGGTGAGGGCGAGGCTGAGGCCGGAGCGATTGCTCCGACAGCCAGTATGGATATGGCGTCAAAATCCGAAGCGTCCGATGAGTATTCGCAGACCAACGTACAGGTGACAGGCGTGGATGAAGCGGATGTAATAAAGAATGACGGAGAGTACATATATATGATAAAGGACCAGACTGTGAGGATAGTAAAAGCCTATCCTCCGACAAGCATGAGCGAGGTCGCGAAGATAGAGCTTGATGACCTTAGCTTCTGGCCTCAGGAGATGTTTGTGAACGAAGATAAACTTGTGATAATCGGCCAGTCATCAAATTATTATTACGACCAGCATCCGCTGAAATCTTTGATAATGCCGCCTTATCCATATCACAGCAACCAGACGAAGGTTTATATATTCGACATTTCCGACAAAACAGATCCGGATCAGGAAAGAGTTGTAAGACTTGATGGTCTTTATACGACATCACGCAGGATAGGGGATAATATGTATTTGGTTTTAAACGCGAATCCTAACGTTTGGTATCTGGAAGACGCGCAAACGGGCGATGACCTTATTCCGAGAATAAAGGATAACGACAAGGACGAAGAGATGATGGTTGGCTGCGCTGATGTAAGGTACTTTCCGGGATTCTATCAGCCGAACTATCTGATAACCGTATCGATTCCATTAGATGACCCTGCAGGGGCAATAGACCGCGAGGTATTCCTGGGTAGCGGTGAAAACGTATTCGCGTCCAGAACACACCTTTACGTCGCCACCAGTGCCTTTGATTATTCCAGATACACGGACTGGGACTGGAGATGGGATGAGACAAAGACAAAGGTGTTCAAGTTCGCGCTTGAGGATGGAAAAATAGACTTCAAAGCCAAAGGCGAAGTGCCAGGCACGATACTGAACCAGTTCTCTATGGACGCTTACAAAGATAACTTCCGTATCGCGACTACAAAAGGAAATACGTGGGACGATTCAAATCCTTCCAAGAATAATGTTTACGTTCTTGATACCGATATGAAGACAGTCGGAAGTCTGGAGGACCTTGCACCGGGCGAGAGGATATATTCAACAAGATTTTTGGGCGACAGGCTTTATATGGTGACATACAGGCAGGTCGATCCGCTATTCGCGATAGACCTTTCCAACCCTGAAAATCCAAAGGTATTGGGGAGCCTGAAAATACCTGGCTTCAGCGAATATCTGCACCCGTATGACGAAGACCATATCATAGGTTTCGGTAAGGAGACCGTGGAGGATGATTATGGCAACGCGCTGATGCAGGGCATGAAAGTCGCCATATTTGATGTATCCGATGTTACAAAACCAGTGCAGAAGTTCGTGGAAATCATAGGTGACCGCGGGACCTATTCCGAGCTTTTAAATAATCATAAAGCTTTGCTTTTCGATAAGGAAAAGGAGCTTCTGGCATTCCCTATCGAGATAGTGGAGAAAGTCGACCCGGCAAATCTGGATTGCAATAAGTACAGATATGACACATGTCCTTATTACTGTTATTCCAGATGCATACCTACAAGCTGTACGGAGGATGCAGAGGGCCGTGCGACATGCACAGATGACTGCGGAGGACTTGGAAGCTGTTATAACCCGGACTACGAGCAGTACAACACTACTTTCTCCGGGGCTATGGTCTATAAAATAAACCTTACGGACGGGCTTAAATTAAAAGGTAAGATCACTCATTATACCGATGATGAAATGGCTAAAATGGGCAATTACTGGCCTTACAATTACGAAAAACAAGTACAGAGAATAATATACATAGGCGACTATCTTTATACTATTTCACAGGGGATGGTGAAGGGTAGTACAATAGATACAGTTAAAGAAGTTAAATCATTAACCATAAACTAATATGTTTCAATGGCTTAAAAATCTTTTTATTCACAAACAGGCTACAAGCAAGAAAGAAAAAATAATCTCTGCTTTATTATTCTTTGGCTACATCTATGGGCTTGGCTACGCAAGCAATTATGAACCGGGGGAGTTTTATAAACAGCTTATCCAACCTGAACTTACGCCTCCAAACTGGGTATTCCCAATAGCGTGGACTATACTTTTTACCCTGATAGGATTATCGGGTTACTATGTATGGAACCATTATTCATCCGTTATTAAACGCAGGATATTCACACTGCTTTACGCGCTTAACGGAGTGCTTGTATTTCTATGGTCTTATTTCTTCTTCGGACAGCAAAATATCACCACGCCGCTTTTTATTATTCTTGGAATGATAATCGTCGCTGAGCTTATGATACTTACAGCCTTTGGCACCAATAAAAAAGCTGCCTACTTGCTTATGCCATATCTTGCGTGGATATTATTCGCGACGTATCTGAATGCCTCGATCATAGTTTTGAACGGTTAATAGACTACATTGAACAAAGAAATAAAAATCTTTGGGAAAACGATAGTTTTAAATATGCGCAACGAAGGCGATTATGCTATCGCCCATGAGCTGTTTTTGGATCATCAGTATAGGTTTTGCGATGACGCTATTAAAAAGGCGAAAAATTGTGTGATAGATATCGGAGGTCATCTGGGGTTTTTCAGTTTATACGCATCACTGCTTAACCCGACTGTGCCGATTTATTCATTTGAGCCTCACATAGGCAATTATGAACTCCTGAAAGAGAATCTGAAGGCAAATCACGTTAAAAACGTCCAATCAAAACAATTGGCTGTGAGTGATAAGGTGGAGCAGGTTCAACTCCAGCTATCAAAAGAGGATTTAAACCATTCAATTCTGACCGCGATAGAACCGACAGGTGCTACCCAGCCGGTACAGACAACGACACTGGAGCGGATATTCCAGAAGAACAATATTGGACACTGTGACCTTATCAAAATAGACTGCGAGGGCTCTGAATTTAGGCTTATTTACGCCACTCCTCAATCAATCTTCGACAAGGTGTCAAATATCTTTCTGGAATATCACGACTGGATAGAGGGCGAGAATAGCGAAGAGCTGAAAAGGTTTTTAGAGAGAAAAGGATTCAGGGTTTCCAAATACCCGAATAATAAGATGAATGAGCTGGGGTTCTTGTGGTGTGAGAAGTAAATAATAAATTTTAAAAGCTCCTCTCCCGGCCTACGGCCACCCTCTCCTCAAAGGGTGAGGAGAGGGGTTGGGGGAGAGGAGCTTTTATATTTAAATTTATCTCTATAAGCCATATAATTAAACCCGATGAAATCATACAACGAAGACTTCTACCGGTTGTTTAATGAACTCGCGGATTTACTGTCACTTTTAGGCGAAAATAATTTTAAAATACGCGCGTATAGGGAGGCGGCAAGAAGGCTTAAGGAGAACGAGCCTATAACCAAAAGAAAATATGGCACTGAGTTTTTCAAAGAGATACCGGGTGTCGGCGAAAATATAGCTAATAAAATGGTCGAGTATATAAAAACAGGCAAAATAAGCGCGCTTGATAAGCTAAGGAAGCAGATACCGAAACCGGTAAGGGATATGCTTTTAATACCTCATCTTGGCCCCAGCAGAGTAAGGGCTCTTTATGTAAATCTTGGCATAGAATCTAAAAAGGACCTTATAAAGTGCGCGAAGAATGGTGATATAGAAAGACTGCCGCGATTCGGCGCCAAACTTGTTCAGCACATACTGGACGCGATAGTAAAAGGGCAGGAAAAGAAGCGCCGTCACCCAAGGGCGGAGGTGGAACCGATTGCCAAAAAACTGACTGATATATTTAAAAAAATAAATGGTGTCGATCAGGTCGTCGTCGCGGGGAGCTATAGGCGCGGAGCGGAAACTGTCGGCGATTTGGACATATTGGTGAGCGGAAATCCTGATGTAAGCACAGCTGAAAATAAGATATATAAAGTTTTTCCGGATCATACTACACTGGCCAGCGGAGAGACAAAAATAGCGTTTGTCATATTCCCGCAGAACCTGCAGGTGGATATCAGATTTGTTCCGGAGGATAGCTGGGGCGCGGCACTTTTATATTTCACCGGAAGCAAGGATTACAATGTTATGATGCGAAAGGTAGCCATTGAAAAAGGCTATTTGCTAAACGAGTACGGGCTCTTTAAAGACGGTGAATATATAGCCGGAAAAACGGAAAAGGAAGTATGTGAAAAACTGGGACTTCCTTATAAAGATCCTAAAAAACGCAAATAACATATTTATTTACCTGCATTATTCATTGAATACTGGAGTTTTCTTCGTACAAAATCACAAATTCTGTTCATTTCTTCCGGCAATGCATTTATTAGCTCGCGCAACATTTCTCCATCCCTTACAAGACTTCCGCGTGCCCCTATTTCATGTATTAAAACACCCCTGAAAGCTTCTGAGTTTAGTAAGGGTTCACCAAAAAGCCCTTCCAATAATTGCCTATTTTTAATACCCTCATGTACAACTGTTATTAATCTTTTTTTGGCATCTATTGGAAGTGATCGCTCAAGCTCCGACAAATCACGGTTTGTTTGGCTTCTAAGGCCTACGTAAATATCCGCCTGGGAAATCGTAGTCTTACCGCAAGTAAGCCCTTGAAACAATTTAAAAGCCGAACCATTTAAATCGTGTTCGTATATTTCTGTAACATCCACATTTCTTGCAATAGCGATGTCGGCAAACCGCTCATTTTTTGTATTGGAGGACAATTAAAATCAAATTATCGATAAACAGTATAAATGCTGTGTGCTATTTTTTCAATAAAATTAAATTCTAAGTGTTTTTAAATTCTTAATATATTATTTTAGAGTTTTGAGTTTAAATATTTTTTATAATAGAATAGAGGCAGCTGGAACATGCGCCGCTTACCATTATTTTTTCTACAAACCATTATTAAGGGAGTTCAATATTTCATGGCATTGTGGTGCCATGGTGCGGACACCCACCTGATCTCTCAGGGATAATAAATTTGGATGCGGACGGTGTTTCGGCAAACGTTAATATTGACCTTCGCAGAATATTTGCTGTTCCGTCTCCGATAACATTTCATGCAGACCCTTTGGACCTATGGTAACCAGCAGCTGTCTGAATATTTTACTGGATTTTTCTATAAACCCAGGCTCATCGTCCCGCCTTTCGCTGGAGCCGATTTTTATAAGCTTTTTTCTTTCCAGTTCTTTTAATTGTTCTTCATTTAAGGGGCCATACGCAGTCAGCTCGGACAGGCGCGCCAACGCGGAGCGGAACATCCTCAACATGCTTATATATTCATAAACACTCAATGGGATTTCAGTACCTTTGCGGAATTTATCTTCCCATCTTTTTCCGGATGAGGGAATATTTAAATTTCCGCTATCACCCATTTTATCCATTAGCCATCGCCTGTATTTGCCTATATGCGATTCTCTTTCTCTAATAAATTCTCTGGCTAATAGACCGGGGTCATCCTTTGGTGTTTTTATGAGATTGATTCTTAACATGCACAATAAAAATAGCGGGCAACATGTATTATTAGCAGACTATTTTTAAAAATGAAATGAATTTTAAAAAAATGGGGGAATATTTTAGTTTTTCATAATGTGCATACGCGAATTTGGCTTATATACTAAGCCCTTCCAGCCCCCAAGCTGTTAGTTTTTCCAGCCTCGCCTCGACTTCCTGAAGTTTTTTACGAAGCTCAAAAGGATTTTCTTTTTTTATAACGATTATCATCATCTGCCGAGTTCTGGTTATAAAATCAGATTCTTTTTTGCCCTCCCTCCTGTCTTCTTTAGGAATTAATCTTATGAAATCCCGTCTGGCCTTTCTTATTTCTTTCTTTCTAAAGGGCCCATCGCCTTCGGGCATCAATCCTTTCGAATCCATATCATCAAATAACGAGAGAACAAATCTTATTCTATCCCGCTTTTGGCGCAAGTATTGGTCATTAACTATTTCGGATGGCAAAGCCTCATACCATCTTTTTCCATTTGCGGAATCCTGCCCTGTTTTCTCCTCAGGCTTTTCAGCATCGGCAAACGCGCGCTTGTAGTCTCCAGGGATTCGTTTTATTTCCTGCATAAAATCATGAGCAAGTCCGTTGATCCTCCATTTTTCCATATTGTCCCCAGATAGGTTTACTCTGATCATAACTATTTAATGAAGTGGTTTGTGATTATAACATTTTTAATGCGCATCTGCACAAAATTTATGGTTTTTTAGCTTTCTCAACGGCCTTGATATTTGATATTTTGGCTAAAATTTGCTATAATTATATGAAGAGTCGAACCTAAATTTAAAACTATGACAAATAATACAAACCAGAAGCCTAAAAACGGAAATGGAGCGGTAAAGCCCGAATCTAAAGCTGTAAAACAGGAACAGCCGAGTCCAGCTGTGCAAAAAGCGTCCGTGGATATTTTCGCGAAGATAAAAGCGAAAACGGGACTTAGCAATGAAAAAGTGGATGCCTGGCAAAAGAACTGGTTTGTAATGCCAGCCACAAGGAAGAAATATGAGCACCTTAAAGACGCGCCACAAGTAGCCGGCGAGGAGTTATTCGCGATGACAAATGACATTATAGATTTCATTCAGCGCCAGCCCGGCGGACAGTCCGTCGTATTTAAAAAACTCAAGGAGCAGGGTGCCGAGTTTTTACATAATCCAAAAGCATACCTGCAATCAAAATATCAAAAGGGCAAAAGTATTTTCCAGTCGGTTGCCGCCCATATGAAATCCAAATCCGAACAGGCAAAAGCCGCCGCGCAGGCAGCTCAGGCGAAAGTCCAGCCGACCCCCGCACAGGCCAAAGCACCAGAGGTGAAACCCGCCGAACAGCCAAAACCAGCGCAGGCAAAACCAGCAGTGAAACCGGCTCCAAAACCGTTAAAGAAAGTGGCTGCGAAACCGGCAAAAAAGGCTACCAAAAAGAAAGGTAAATAATAATGAAAACTTGAAAACACCACATTCCCGAAGGCGCGAAATCGATTTCGCGCCTTCGAAGGCGACGATCATGATCGTCGCCTTCGGGAATCGGATTTGTTTATTTTTCAAGTTTTCAAATTTTCAAGTTCGTTGTATCGTTATCTCGTTATAACGTTTTTCAACAAACATGAAAATAAGTTTAAATTGGTTAGAGGATTACATAAGCGTCACTGAAAAAGACCATGAGAAGATCAAGGAGGTGATAACCGCGAATACGGCGGAGGTGGAGACTATGGAGCGTCAGGGCGCGCACCTTGAAAATATAATCGTTGGTAAGATCATCGAGCTTAAAAAGCACCCAAACGCGGATGCTTTGACTTTGGCTGTGGTAAATAACGGAACTGAAAATATAAATGTAGTATGCGGAGGTTCGAACCTGCGCGAGGGGATGCTTGTGGCTTTCGCGCCTATCGGCGCTGTTGTGCGCTGGCATGGAACGGAGGTTGTAAAACTTGAAAAAGCCAAGATACGCGGAGAGGAAAGTTTCGGCATGATATGCGCCGGCGAGGAAATAGGACTTGGCGAGATGTTCCCGAAAAAGAGTGAAAAGGAGATCGTTGATCTAACTCATTTAGACCTAAGAGTTGGTGCCCCATTGGGGGAAGCTCTTGGCCTTAATGACACGGTTCTGCATGTGGATAATCACGCCATAACAAACAGGAGTGACCTTTTTTCACATAAAGGTTTCGCGCGCGAATTTGCCGCGAACGGACTTGGAAAATATAAGAAGGCCAAAGCTTTCAAAATGCCCGTGAACAACTCACCTTGCCCTGTCGCGATAGATATTAAGGATAAGGATGTCTGTTCAAGATACGCGGGAGTTTATATAACAGGAATCGAGATAAAGGATTCTCCGGACTGGATGAAAAAGAAATTAAGCGCCTGCGGAGTACGCCCTATCTGCAATATGGTGGATATCACGAATTACGTTATGCTGGAGCTTGGAATGCCTTTGCACGCTTTTGATCTGGACAGGGTTAAGGGCAAAAAATGGGTAATGAGAAAAAGCAAGAAAGGCGAAAAGGTCATCACACTGGATGAAAAAGAACATGAGCTGTTTGAAGACGTAATTGTATTGGACGACGGGCATGAACTATTCGACCTTTGCGGAATAATGGGTGGTTTTACAAGCGGTATAAACCAGCATACAAAACATGTATTGCTTCATTCGCCTGTTTACAACCCAACGCTTATAAGGCGCGCTATGAGGGGCCTTGCACAGATAAGTGACGCTTCGATAATATATGAGAAAGGCGTGGATACAGAGCTTGCGATAGAAGGCCTTGAGCGCGCAGTACAGCTTATTCTGGAGCTTTGCCCGAATGCGAAAGTAGCGAGTGAAGTAGTTGATGTTCAAAATGTGAAACTTGAAAAAAGATCCATCAAGCTAAGGCAGTCGCAGGTAAAAAGGCTTATAGGCGCGGATATAAAACCAAAGCAGGTGGAGAAAATTTTGAAAGACCTTGGTTTCGCTCCTAAAAAATCAGCAGGAGATTATGATGTCGGCATACCAAGCTGGAGGCTTAATGACGTAAAACGTGAAGCTGATCTGCTTGAGGAGGTCGCGCGTATATTTGGTTACGACAATATTCCGGCTTTGACTCCTGTTACGGAAATAAAGCCAGTCCAGGCAAACAGCAGGCGAGTATATGAAAAGGAAATAAGGGATAAACTAGCTAGTTTCGGTTTCAATGAAATATACACTTATGCTTTTTTGGGACCGGAGCTTATGGGTAAATGCGGTATAACACCAAACAGCGAGACCATAGAGGTCGCCAATCCTATTTCCGGAGATATGTCGCTTATGAAGCAGAGCTTACTGCCAAGAGCGCTTGAAACGATTGCAGACAATCTTAGGTATGAGGGCAGATTCAGGATATTCGAGATCAACCCTGTATATAACAAAAAAGACAGCGACCATGAAGAAAGGAGCGCGCTTGTCATGGCTACAGTTGGCGAGGACTTCAGGATTTTGCAGGGTGTCGCCGAAGAGTTTTTCGGGAAACTTCTGCCATTAAAAACCAAAACGGACGTTACGTATCATCATCCCGGAAGGACCGGTGAACTGGTTTTACGAGGACAGAGGATAGGATATGTTTATGAAGTGCATCCACAAGTACTTAAGAACTTTGATATTAAAACCAATGTCATCGCCGCGGAGATAGACCTTGAGGCTATACACGCCATGAACATAGATACGCGCCCCAAATACACTGAACTGCCGAAATTCCCATCAGTACAATTGGATATAAGCATACTTATACCAAAGAAAAATCTTTCGGCTGATTACTTTAAAGCCATTGAGGCGACGGATAAAAAGCTGATAGCGAAAGTAAACCTGATAGACGAATATACTGGTGATAAAGTCGCGCATGATAAAAGGGCGCTGACATATTCAATAACCTATCAGGCGCCGGACAGGACGCTTACGGAACAGGAAGTGAGCGCGGTGCATCAGCAGGTTATAAATAAGTTAAAAACGACCGGCGCGGAGATAAGGTGATGTGTTGGATGCCTTAATCACATACCCAAAGTACGAGCATTTATATTCGCAGGCTGATTGAGTGCTTCATTGATTTTCTTTTCCTGCTCTTCAATAGAACCATAATCACGTTCTACCTGAGCCTTTAGAAGATCATCATGTCTGGCCATTTCAGTTATTGTCGGTATTTTTTCTGGCGGCAAAAGCACAACCTCTTTAGCTTTACTGAATCTTTCCAATAAAATAGACCTAGCCTCCTGAACATCATTAGAATCAAATCCTTCGCGGTCGAAATTATCGATATAAGACATAACGAGCGATTCGGCCAAAGCCTTATCCATAGGCTCCTCATCATGAAGCTTATTTTTATCATAATTAAGGGGGCGGAACATCATCATCAATTGGATTGGATTGGAACCTTCACTAAGTCTAGGCTGCATATGCGCAGTTACAAGGCTACCGTCCTCCATGCGAAGCATTATTGCCTTTGCGCCTAGCTGTCGATGAATATGCAGACGCTTCTTGGTATATCTGATATCATCCGGATTATCCCCCTGTCCAATCATTTCAGCTTCAAGTATTGTACCGGCTACGCCGTTTTCATAACCCATTTCTTTGGCGTCCTCGGCAGCAATAGCATGACGAGCCGCATAAAATGCACGTCCAATACCATTTTGACGATAATTATCCTTTTTGCCATATTGCTGTTCCATAAACTGACGGTCTGCCACTCCGCCGTACTGCCAAAATACAACTACCTGCTTGTTTGCAAGTGGCATGGTCGAAAATTGAGTATAGCCTACTGTATCCTTATTTTTATATGCGGCAATAGCATGAAATCGGCTATCTCCGTATTTTTCCTGGAGTTTATCATTCTGTTCTATGCGACGCATTTCATCCAAACGTGGAAGAATATCATCTTCCCAGCTTTCCGCCTCATCCGGGTTTGGAAAAAGATATTCATAAAGTGCACGAGCATGATTCGGATTGAATTTTTCAGCTGTTTCGGGATTATTTAATTCGCAAATACCATCTATTGTTTTATAGGCATCTACAACTTGGTTTTTTTCGTGCTCCTGAATAACCCCCGATATATTACTGTAAGGTAGGTTGCGGTTTTCAGCTTTTTCCAAGCTAATCAGCTGATCAACCCTTTGACGAGTGGCTTCTGTATTGTGTACAGGCTCATGCATTAAATCGCGCACTTCCGGTGGGCTTTGAGTTTCATCATTATTATTAATTATTTTTATTTCTGGAGATGGCATATAAAAAATTTATTAAAGAAACGTTTTTATTATACGGATATCAGATAATCACTTACCAATACCTTTTATTTTGCTTAGCGGATAAGGCGCGCGGTTTTGCCTTGCCTGAGAATGCGTAACCGGAGATTTACCCGGGAAACTTCTGCTGACCTGACCGGAGCTACGCGCAGTAGGCAATATGTCGCCTATTTTCCCCCTTGTACCACTGATGATCTGGTGATGTGGAAATTCAACTCCAAATGGCTCTATCGGTTTACTTATAGGTTTGCCAAAAGGACCTTCGATCGGCTTACCCGTAATAGCGCTTATTATTTCCTGTTGTTTTCTTACAAGACTTCTTCCTTCAATCGTGGGCAATCTTTTAGGCATAGTTTTATGTTTGTTATACTTTTATTATATCATATTTATAGTTTTTAGTCAAACAACCTCTTTACAATATGAAAGAGCCAATAAGCACCCTTAAACAACCTATCAATCCTATAATTTACGCTTTGGCCGATCCGGTTTTGACTGAACAGGATTTTTCTTTGGGGTCATTCTGCCTGCCTGGGAATTCGGCAGTTCCCCTATACTTCTCCTTGTTCCGCTGACTACCGCTTGTCTCGAAAAAGGCGGCCTAACCGGCTCTCCTGTCATCTCGCTTATTATTTTCTTTTGTCTTATAAGCTCGTCCATCGCGCCTTTATGCTGTGGCAAACTAGCACATGACTCTTCCTCAACTTCTGATTGGTCGCCTTCAGTAGTTTTAGGTTTTTCAGTTATATCATCTATATCATCTAAATGTTTTTTGGAGGACATATGCTTGGTATTTTATTTATATGATTATATCAGTTTTTAGCCTATTTTATAAAAATCATCTTTTCATTGCTTCAAGCATATCAATTATATCGAATTTCTCTATCATCCTTATCCTGTTATCCCTGCAAAATTCCTCTTCCTTATCGGTAGGCATATTTCCGGTATAAAATATCTCCGCGTTTGGCAATATCCGCATCGCGAATCTGGCGTTATCTATAAAACAAGGTTTCGGACTTTGGCCTTCTTGCGGAGGCACTCTGTCATCCAGCATCAAAAGCTTCACATTAGTATTCTCGGGTAATATTTGCCTTAACTTTTCGCTAGTTTCGACCATGAGCATTTTTAAATCACCGGGTAATATTTGCTTTAATGACCACTGAAAAACCAAATCATCCTCTAATATTATTACATCAGGCATGTTTTATTCTTAAAATAATCAATTGGATGATGCCCTTTTTGTATCTACTATTTTTGAGCGATTTATATCTCTCATTGTCGTAGCAATTTGAAATCTGAATCTTTGAACTGCCTCTTTTGGGTGTATTTTGTCTTCTATACATGTTTTGCAAATGCCGGGAATCATATCGCTTACGCCTTTTGGCATAGCCTCTATAGGTCTTAATTCTGCCACTTCCCTAAGAGAATCCCTGACTTCATTTAAAAGGCATGTGTAAGCGGCTATAGCCCTTTTGTGTACGGGGCCTGCTAATGTATGTACACCATCTATATCACTTTTTCTGGCATCCTTAAGACTGCCAAAATTATTTATAGGCAAGCCTGTAAAAATACATTTTGGAACATCAGATGTTAGTTCATCTTTTTGGGTAACTTCGTTCATTGGAGGGTCAAAATTAAAATGTAGGCATCACTTTATAATCCACTATACAGAAAAAGTAAAGTTTTTTCAAAAAAATATTTTGACTTATCAATAACTATGACGTGGCTTTGTTTACAAAATGCCATTTTCAGCGTACTATCTACATCCGCTCTTTAAAACCATTGGTCTGGTTGTGATCCATCGTGTCATTAGTCTGTCTTAAAAAACGTGACTAGTGGCCACACTATCGATGTGGTCACAATCAACAAACGCTAAAAGCGTTAAGGGAGTTTCAGATGGGACAAACAGAAGATGAAAGAAAGCAGGATGAACTGAAAGCAAAAAACACGATAAGGGCGTTAACCATATTTTCGCTTATCGTCCTCGCTCTCATGATAGGGCTGGGATTCGTAGGGTACAACATCTGCGACACGCCTGTAGACCTGGAAAAAGCAGCCTTGTTTACCCCTCTTGGATTCGCATCTGCCGGCATATTGATTGCCATAGGGGTTGTATGGTACAAGGAAATCAAAGAGCATACATGCCCCAAAGAAAAAGAAGGGGTGATAAAAAAAGTAGAAATAAGCGAAGGATATATCGTGATACTTATTGTCATTGGTATATGCTTTCTCGCTATTGCGTCCCCGCTCTGCATGGGCGCCATAGACTTCCTATCCGACCCTGCCAATGCACTGGAAGGTTTGGATTGGATAGTATTTGTCGTAATCAGTGAAACCCTAATCGGTGCCGCCTTGATGGATCTTACCATTGGTGTCTTATTCGTTCTCGGCATAGTGTACATCAAAGAGATGAACACCATCGAAGAGAAACTGCCTGCCCCCCAACCCCCCGCTTCCGCCTCCTAAAAATGACCACATCGGAAAGCCCTGAACTATACGCGATTCTCGCGCAAGTTCAGGGCTAATTCCATATATGGCAAAAAATATTTTGACTTCGTTTTCAATTAATATACAATCTGAACTGTCATGAGAAAAAACAACTGCCAATTTTTCGGCTTTTACTTCCAAATCCGCTGAGCGGCCGTTGTTTTGTATTTAATTTCCCCTGCATAACGTCCGCTTACAAAAGCGGATTTTTTTGATCTTTAAAAAAATCGAATATCGATGGTTGGGCAACAAAACCTGTTTTAACCACCGTTTGCCACAGGTAAAGTGGCGGTTAAACGGAAAGGAAAAGGGCATGGAATCGGAGTTTCCGAGAAGAGAAACTACAAGCAAAGAGGAAATCGGTCAGGCAATTGATCCTTCGGCACAGGTCGCGAATGGCGACAAAAAACCGTTGGACTTTTACCTCCCACCATGGAGCTGGATTCCGGAATGGAGGCTAAAACCCGAAAGGAGAAAGCTATATGGAACCGGAAGATAGGACCAAAGAAACAGAAGGCAAAAAAACACCTACACCCCCACCCCTACAGCCACTCCCGAACACTGACATCTATTTGCCTCAAACATTGGAAGAGGCAGACAGATACTGCCACTATCACTCCGTTGGCCCCTGTGGCCACGGCTGCTGACCCCTCCTCCTTCTACCCTCCTTTGCCCCCCACCCCTCCCAACAGGCCTGTCTGACGAGACAGGCCCAACCATCGATGTTTGATTACACATAAATAAGATTTTTCTGTACAATCTAGTTGCTTTAATATTTTGCGCTTTTGAAATGCAAATGCTTGTCAGCAGAAAAAATCATCCAAAAGACACACTGGTCAAAATAAATAAGGACGTTATATTTGGCGCTAAAAAGCCGATTATCATCGCCGGCCCTTGTGCAGTTGAATCTGAAAACCAGTTCAGGACTATAGCGCGCGCCGTAAAAAAAGCCGGGGCGAACATGTTACGTGGCGGTGCTTTTAAACCGCGGACTTCTCCTTATTCTTTTCAGGGGCTTGGAGAGAAGGGTATAAAGATAATGCGAAAAGTCGCCGATGAAGTCGGCCTGCCTATTGTAAGCGAATGCCTTTCAGAAGAGCATCTGGGCCTTTTCAAAAAATATGTGGATATGGTGCAGATAGGCTCCAGGAACATGCAGAATTTTGAACTTATCAAAAAAATCGCGAGACTGGGAAAGCCAATACTACTCAAGCGCGGTATGTCTTCGTCTATTGAGGAATTCCTGCTTGCCGCGGAATATATATTAAACGAAGGAAACTCGAATGTTGTTTTATGTGAGCGCGGTATCCGTACATTCGACCAGTCTGCCGGAAATACTTTGGATTTAAACGGACTAATCCTTATAAAGCAATTATCCCATTTGCCGATCATCATAGACCCCAGTCATTCGGCTTGCAGACCTGAACTTATAATACCTCTATCATGCGCGGGGCTATCAGTCGGCGCGGACGGAATAATGGTGGAAGTGCATAATAAACCCGATAAAGCGTTATCGGATGGCAGACAGGCTCTGACTCCGGAATCCTTTGCCAAGCTGATGACAAATATTAAACATGCAAATTGAACTAAAAACACCCATCGGAAATTCAGAAATAATAATCGAGGAACACGGGCTCGGGCTTATCAGTAAATGGATGAAAGAGCATCATCCGACATCCAGAATGGTGATAATCACCGATACCAATATCGGGGATATTTATAAAGATAAACTCATGGAGCTTTTTCCTGAAGCGCAAATACTGAGTGTGGCCGCAGGCGATGTCAGCAAAAGCCTGGCGGTTGTAAACCAGCTAGCTAAAGAACTTTTGGACGTTGGTTTTACGCGTTACGATGTCATCGTAGGTTTTGGCGGAGGGATGATAACGGACCTCGCGGGATTTGTGGCTTCCATTTACATGCGCGGTGTACCGCTTATACTTATCCCGACTTCATTTGTGGGCATGGTGGACGCGGCTATCGGCGGAAAAACAGCTTTGAATCTTGAAGCAAAAAATATTCTGGGCACGTTTTACCCCGCGGAACTTGTTCTTATAGATCCCGACTTTGTACAGGGCCTGAGCGACCATCATATTTCCACAGGAATAGCGGAGGTCATCAAATGCGCGGCGACTTTGGATAAAAGCCTTGTGTACGACCTGATGCAGGAGAGTATCGATCTGGAAACGATAATAACCAAAAGCATTAATGCCAAAGTTAATGTTGTTAATCAGGATATGATGGAGACAGGTATCAGGAAAGTGCTGAATTACGGGCATACTTTCGGGCATGCAATTGAACAAGCTTCCGAATACAGGCTTATGCATGGCGAAGCGGTGAGTATCGGTATGGTCATTGCGAACAACATCGCCCAAAAGCTTGGCAGACAAAGACCGGAGACCGGGAAAAAGATCGTGGATCTGCTGAAAAAATTCAAGCTCCCATACGAGATGCCGACAGGGTTTAAGGTGGAGGACCTTGTTGAGCTGATTAAAAAGGATAAGAAAAAGCATGACGGCAAGATAACATTTATCATCGCGCCGGAAATGGGGAGATTTGAGATGATAGAATTCACACCGGAGGAGCTGATCAAACTTGCTAAATAATTACACACCTCTCCTCTCCCGGTCCGACTTCGCTAAGGCTACGTCGGTCCACCCTCTCCTCAAAGGGTGAGGAGAGGGAAGGGAGAGGTGTGTAATTATTAATTTATGTTAATATAATCGCGATGCAAAAAATACTCATTGCCACTCACAACATGGGTAAGTTCAAGGAATTAATGGAGGTTCTCCATGACTTGCCTTTTAAATTTGTTTCGCTGAATGACGAGAAAATCAATGAGGATGTGGAAGAAGCCGGTGAGACGTTTGAAGAAAATGCTATTCTCAAGGCCGTTTTCTTTGGTTATAAGACAGGCCTTCCTACAATCGCGGATGATTCAGGAATACATGTGGACGCGCTTGAAGGAGAGCTTGGTGTAAAGACGAGGCGCTGGGGTGCCGGTGAAAAGGCGAATGACAAGGAGTGGCTGGATTATTTCCTAAAGAGGATGAAAAAAGAAAAGAACCGTCGCGCGGAATTCATCTCCGTTATTGCGTTATACCAGCCAGGCGAGGAACCTTTGGTATTCAGGGGAGAGTGCCTAGGACAGATCCTGCCTAAGCCTCAAGTTGATTTGGAGCATGGCATTCCGCTATCCGCCGTGTTTTTGCCGGACGGCAAGGACAAGGTATTTTCCGCGCTTAATAAGCATGAAAAAAACGAGATCTCCCATCGCGGGAAAGCTATAAAGAAGTGCCATGATTATTTGTTAAAACATTTGGCATAATGGATGACATGGATGAAATAATGAAGGAATTTACGACCAAAAATGATGTCGAATCCGCGCTGGATGAGAAAGCCGCGGGCGAGTTTATTAGTGAGGAATCGATTGGCGAAATAGTTAAGGACTACCCCCGACCGCAGAAAGAAATAGACCTGCACCAGATGACCGGAAGCGAGGGGCAAGTGAATATAAATAGTTTTATTCAGACTGCCAAAAAACAGAACTTAAGGACTGTGCGCGTAGTAACAGGTAAGGGTTCCGGGGTTATTTTGGAGATGGCGGAAAAAGTTTTAAGTTCAATGAAAAAAGACGGAGAAATACTTGCGTTCAGGAAGGAAAAAACCGGTGGCTCTTTTATTGTTTATATTTAAAGACAACATAAGGCGACAATTGTCTTATCATATCTATAATATTCAAGTGCGCAGGAAAATCTAAATATTGAAGTTTAAACTTTTGGAATCCTTAGTACGCCGCGCCACCCAGTACTTTCGTGACGATTACGGCCATCCCCCGGCTTCACATTGGCGGCACCACCCGGTTCAGCATAACGGGTACCTCTGGGTCCATAACGATGACCGTTGATTATAATATCAGTAGGTGACGCAAGCCAGCTACTTGTAATTGAGTCAAATATGCCTTTCTTCTGCATGGTGAGATAAATTTCTTCCGACATCAGTTCTACACCAAATTGTTTTGCCATTTCAACGGCTTGATCATAAGTTATATTACGGCGGTCTGGGGATTGAGCGGAACAATCGCCGAAGATAAAGGCGTCAGATTCGACGGCAATAATATCTGGGGCACCATCTGTATTTTCCATTTGAGCAAGACTACATATAAGGTCAGGCCTTGCCTCCAGAGCGTTTTTAACTTCATTAAAATTAATATTTTTGCCCTTATTCCACCAATAGTGGTCATGCCTTTTATAAAAACGGGTTTCAAGTATTAAAAAAAGCTCGTCTTTTTTTTCAGGGGTAAGCTCATATTTTTTAACTAACTCGGTAGAATTATTTGAAAACGCTCCCCAGTACTTTTTTCTCTTTCTTTTGATATCTCCTTCTTCAAAATGCCTCTCGGCTTTTTCGTAAATCGATGAATCTAATCCTTTCTTGCCAGGGTCGGACAGATCGTAATTCTTTTGTTCTCCTTCAGGGGATTTATTTGTCATGGTTTTTGTTAAGTTATTATTTTATGTTTTATAAGTTTTAATTAATTATAACATATAATGATGATGTGCGTCAAGCACCAGGGATTGAAAATGGTAGAAAGGCTTCTTAGTTCGATGAAAAAAGACGGGGAAATACTTTCGTTCAGGAAGGAAAAAAACCGGTGGCTCTTTTGTTGTTTATCTGAGATAATACACCCCTTTAACGCATTATTATGGCTGAAGATATTAAAGAAGATAAAACTCCGGATGCCGGGCAACAAATCGTAGAAAAGGCTTTTGGCAATTCTAATCCTGACATATTAAAAGTCCTTTTGGCTGTTCAGGGCACGGAAGAGCAACGAAAAGCTTTTAGTGATCTGTTGCAAAAATCACAGCCTGTTGTTGCTGTTATCCCGAGATGAAACAACTACCCTGTTCTTGCTGTCATCCCGAGCTGAAACAACAAAACCACTCCGTTCTTGCTGTCATCCCGAGCTATGTCGAGGGATCTGCAAGAACAACCAACTTAGCATATGAGAGAATATAATTATTACATCTACATAACC